>Ga0182024_10000732_pt1 | contig 85507 bp, 74 predicted proteins | sample P32metaG_FD_120480 | JGI IMG/M metagenome (GOLD analysis project Ga0182024, IMG submission 120480) | Permafrost microbial communities from Stordalen Mire, Sweden - P3-2 metaG (Illumina Assembly) | ecosystem: Environmental > Terrestrial > Soil > Wetlands > Permafrost | place: Sweden: Stordalen... | reverse complement strand
GACCTCCTGCGTGTGAAGCAGGCGCTCTAACCAACTGAGCTACGCGCCCGATCTTGCGGGGCAATACTGCGCGGACTGGCGCTGGCGCGCCAACCTTTGAGTCTACCAGAGAGTGACCGGGCGCTCACGTCCCCGGTGGGCGGCGCTTGTGCCAGTCCGTGCGTTGCTGAAACTCGCGCCCGATGCCTAGCAACAGGTTCTCCGAAAACGGCCGCCCGACCACCTGCAAGGCTACCGGCAGGTTCGCCGCGAAACCACATGGCAATACCAGCGCGGGAAGCCCCGCCAGGTTGCCGGCTGGAATCAACGCGCTCATGCCGGGATCCTGCGGAGGCGGTCCGCTTCCCCGGTCCAATGGCTGATCGAGCGGCGTAGCGACCTCATCTCGCCCGAGCGTCAACAGCACATCCACATCGACAAATAGTTTTCGAAACGCTTCCTGAATCAACCGCCGGATGCGCATCGCTTTCAAATAACTAGTTGCCGAAATGTCCAGGTTGGCCTTCAGGCCGGCGATCTGCGCCGGGTCGGCTAACTGGTCCACCTTGCCGCTACGGATCAACTCCTCGAAAATCGAGGCCTCTTCCGCGCCGATGACCGTCGAGATCACCGAGCCGTAGGGAAAATCGGGCAGTTTGGTTTCGACCAGTTGCGCGCCCGTCTGTCTCAGAACATCCAGTGCCGCATTGAAGGCGGGGCGCGCGGCGGGGTCGGCCCAGGCGGCGAAATCCACGGGCGCGAAACCGATGCGCAGCTCCTTCATCGGGCGGGCATACTCGGGCGCGTAATAGAAGCTCTTGCCCGCCGACCCCGGGTCGTTGCCATCCTTGCCGGCGATGGTTTGTAAGATCAGCCCGCAATCTTCGACGCTGCGAGCGAAGGGGCCGAGCTTATCGAGCGTCCAGGAGAGCGCCATGGCTCCGTGCCGGCTCACCAGACCATAGGTCGGCCTCAGCGCGGTCACGCCGCAATACGATGCCGGTGTGACGATCGAACCCGAAGTCTCCGAGCCGATAGCGAATGGCACCAGGCCCGCGGCCACGGCGGCGGCCGGACCGCTCGAAGAACCACCCGACCACTTCGTCCGATCCCAAGGATTCAGGCCCGGTCCTTGCAACGAAGCGGTCGCATAGCGGTAACCGCCGCCACCGGCCAGTTCCACGGTCGACAGCTTTCCGACCAGCACCGAACCGACGCCCGCCAACCTGGTGACTACCGTAGCGTCGTAATCGAAGACCTGCGCGGCATACGGCTTGGCGCCCCAGGTGGTGGGGTGTCCCGCGAAGCTCAGCAGGTCCTTAACGCCGTACGGAATGCCTTGTAACATGCCGCGCAAACGCCCGCGCTTGACCTCCTTATCCACCTCCTGCGCCTTACGAATGGCCTGCTGTTGGAGCGGCAGAGCCAGCGCATTGTAGCGCGGGCCGAGTTGTTCCAGCCGCTGGGCGAACGCGCGCGCCAATTCCACCGCGGAGACCTCTTTGGATGTCAGCAGTTTGTTGAGCTCGGGAATGGTGGCGAAGAAGACTTCGCTGCCGACGTTCGCCATGCTGCGCCTCAAACCTGGAACGCGAAGGCCGGCTCGGTGGACATCGGCACGTCCTGTTGCAGAAGGGTCAGACCGATGGCTTTTACCTGGTCACGCGCCGACTGCAATTCCGCCTCGGGAGACGCGGGGGGAGCCGGAGCTTGCGCAACCGCTGAAGTAAGCGCGGCGACTGAAGTGAGAGCCGCGGGCAGTTGGCGTCGCGTCAGTTTCATAGCTTGTGCTCCAGGGCTTCGGATGCAGCCTTGAGCATGGCCGGCCGCGGGGCCGATTCTCCGGTCCAGATTTCAAACTGGCGCACTGCCTGTTCGATGAACATGTCGAGGCCCGGCACCACTTTCTTGCCCTGCTGGCGCGCCCGCTTGATCAGTTCGGTCTCGAGCGGATTGTAGACCATGTCGAACACCACGTCCCCGGGAATGTTGCCGTTGAAAAAGCATTCGTTGATGTTGGGAAACATTCCCAGCGGCGTGGCATGCACGACGGCATCGAAATACTTGTCCTTTAACTGGTCGCGCAACAGCGATTCGGCGCAGCAAGTCTTGGCCAGCGCGCGCACACGGTCGGCGTTGCGGCCCACTAGAAATATTTTGGCCCCGGCATCGGAGAGCGCGCAAGCCGCACTGCGGGCCGCGCCGCCGTTGCCCACGATCAGCACCGACGATTTGGGCAGCCGCACCAGGCGCGAGAGCGGCTCGGTGACTCCGGCCGCATCCGTGTTGGCGCCGCGCCATTTGCCGGCCTTACGCCACACTGTGTTCACCGCGCCAATCCGGCGCGCCAGCGGGTCCACTGCATCCAGGTAGCGAATGATCTTCTGCTTATGCGGCAGGGTGACGCTGAATCCGGCCAAGGGGAGTTTTTCCGCCATGGAAAAGAAATCCCGCAGATGCGTGGGCGCGACCAGGAAGGGCAGATACACCGCGTCCAGGCGCCGCGATTGAAACGCGCGGTTGTGCACGGCAGGGGAGATGGAGTGCCGCACCGGATCGGCGATCACCCCGTAGATCTTGGCGGCCTTCGTTAGCTTCTCCACGCGGTACACGTGCCGCAGGTAGCGGGCGCTCACCTGCCCGGCAGCAGTGCCTTCGGCATAGATCGGCGCCGCGTAGCTGAAGACGCCCCCGAACACGGGCGAAAGCACACGCGTGGGAAAGCCTAGCTCACCCATCGCCAGCACCACCATGTCGTGCTTCGGCAGCGCCTTGGCCACGGCCAGCACGCGGACGTTGTCGGACGGTTTGCGCGCAGTCGTCACGATTTTGTAAGCATCCGCCGGCGTTCGCAGTATACGGTGCACGATCGTGTCCATCGGCGGCGTCGCCTCAAAGTTGTGATAGGAGATGATGACGCGGGCGCGTCCACGGAACTGCGTCAGACGCTCCGGGGCCAACTCGGCGCTTTCGATCTCCACGTCGATGGCCTGGGCGCCGTGGCGTACGGCCATATCGAGCACGGCGAACTGCTCTTCAATACTGCCGTTGAATTTACCCCGGTTCTGATGGCGCCGGCAGGTCGCCAGGATCAGGCAATCGGGGAATCGTTCGACAAATCCGCTAATAGCCTGTGCACCGGCGCAGGGATTATCCAGAAAATCCAGACGAAATTCCAGAAAGGTTTCACCGCCTTCGGCTTCTTTCCGGGCATGTTCCAGTAGCGTCTGGACGTCGGGCAAGCCCAGGGCAATGCAGATGCGCGGGAGAGACCGAGTGGTCGCCATTCAGGTAAGGCTAACAGCATATCACGGCATCGGCGGACCGGATTTGAAGGGGTACTGGGATACCCGTGCTCGCAATGAGAAGGAGAAGGAAGAAAGAGGAAACCGACGGAGAAACTACGAGGCTTTCTTGCGTTTGGCAGGGGCTGCCGCGCGGGGGGAACCGCACTTCAGCCCCATGGTGGTCAATTGAGAGCAGGCTTGCCGGGCCAGATCGTGGTTGGGGAATCGCTTCAGGAATTCTTTGAATTCCTCGGCGCCCTGTGTCCGGTGGCCCAGCCGCACCAGAGTCATCCCTTTGTAAAACATAGACTCGGCTCTCTTGTTGTTATCGTCCGGGTACTTTTCCAGAACCGTGTCGAATTCCTTTAGCGCCTTGTCATAGTCGCCTTGGGAATAATGAATGAACGCGATGTAATACTGCGCGTTCGGCGCGTAGTCGGAGTTGCCGTAGTATTGCAGGTACTGTGAGAACTCCTGCAAGGCCAGATCCAGCTTGCCGGTGGAGCGGTCGCGAGTGGCGTTGGCATAAAGATCGGTGGCCGAAGGCAGATTGGCGGCGGCCGGTCCGGGCCCGGAGGTATCGCCCGCAGGAGCGCCGGATGACGGTGGCGGCGCAGCCGGCGGCGCTTGCAGCACCTTGACTGCGTTATTCAGATCCGTCAACTGGTTCTGAAGTTTGCCGATCATGCTGGTCAGATCGGACATCGACTGCTGCAGCATGCGGAAATCGTTCGACATCGAGTCGATGCGCGTGCCCAGCCCGACCACGGGAGTCACCACTTTGGTTTCCTGGTCTCGCAGACTCTGCTGCACACCGTTCTGGATCACGGCGACGCCCGTGCTGGCTTTGTCGGCCGTAGTGATGGCCTGTTGCACCAAGGTTCTGAGCTCAGTCAATCTTTCGTTCTGCGAGCTTTGCAGAGCTTTGACTTGTTCTTGTAACAGGCCGACGTCCCGCTGCAATTCCTGAATTTCACGGCTGGCGGCCGGGGCCGAGATAGGCACCGCGATGAGCGCCAATACGCCGAGGTATGGAAACTTCAATTGACCCTCCTGACTGGGAGCGGGGCTTCTGTAGCCCCGCCCTCCTTGATTGGTGTTGCTGACACTATCCTACTCTCTCATTCCCACCGGGACATGACCGCTCCCTGCGGTCGCGGCTCGGTAAAAGCCGAGGAACTATTGCCCTGGTGAGAAGTGGGCACGGCGATTCTTCTGCCAGCAGGCTTCGTTCGATTCGGTACACTGCGGCCGCTCCTTGCCATAGCTGATGGTTTTCACCCTGTCGGCGGGAAGACCGAGCTGCACCAGAAAGTCCTTGGCCGCCGACGCGCGCCGGTCGCCCAAGCCCAGGTTGTATTCGGCCGAGCCGCGCTCGTCGCAGTGGCCCTCCAACACGATCATCGCGTTGGGGAAATCCGCCAGAATGCCTTTCAGCGCGGCAACATCCTTCGTGAGAGCGTCGCGGGCGTCGGCTCGGATATCGCTCTTGTCATAGTCGAAATAAGCATCCTGCACGTCCGTACCCAGGCGCTGCTCCAGCGTAATGGTGGGAGCCGAGGGCGGCGGCGGTGGAGGCGCCGGTGGCGGCGGAGGCGCCGTAACGTTCACCGTAGCCCGGGCCGTAGTAGTTCCGCCAGGACCGGTGGTCGTCAGCGTGTAGGTGCTCGAATCGCCGGGCGTCACGCGGCGGTTGCCGGTGGCTTGTACCGCACCGATACCTTGGTCGATCGAGATGCTGGTGGTCTGCCCGCTGACTTCCCAGCGCAGCGTCGCAGACTGGCCGCGTTGAATAGTCCCGGGCTCCGCCGAGAATTGTGCGACCCGAGGCGCTGCCGGCGGCGCCGCTGGGGCGGCCGCAGGTGGTGGCGGCGGTGGTGGTGGAGGCGGTGGCGGCACCTTCTTTTTGCAGCCCGCGGCGAAGAGCGCGAGCGCGACCGCCAGGCAGATGACTGTCAACTTGGATCTTCTGAACATGAACGTCTTCTCCTGATTCCCTACTTGCCCCAAACCGGGGAATAATTATTGCCTTGGGTAGTAAGCTGCTGCACCTGCGTTCCATCCGCCAGCATGGAATAAATCTGGTACGTGCCGTTGCGGTTCGACTGGAACACGATATGCTGCCCGTCCGGCGCCCAGCTCGGGTTTTCGTTGCGCCCTTCGCTGTGCGTCAATTGAGTGTACTTCCGAGTGGCCACATCCATGACAAAAATGTTGAAGTTACCAGTGGCGTAGCCGCGCGTCCACGAAAACGCCAGATACTGTCCGTCCGGATTCCAGGAAGGATTGGAAGCTTCGCCTTCGCCGGGAGTCAAGCGTTCCACGTCGGCTCCATCCATATTCATTCGATAAATCTGCTGCGGACCGGAGCGCCCCGACACAAACACCATCTCGTTGCCCGTTTTGGGATTGACCTTGGGCTCGACCTCGATCGCGTTGCCCGAAGAGATTCGCCGCAGGCCGCTGCCATCCACATTCGCTATATAGATCTGGGCCGTGCCGCTGGCGGAAGAGGAATAAACAATCTGTTTTCCGTCTGGCGTAAACGCCGGGGTCGCGTTCACCGAGGCGACCTGATTGTAAAACGGCAACTGCCGGACCGGATCCACCGAGAATACAAATATACCAGGACTGAACTTGGCGTAGCTAGTGAACGCAATTTTTGACGAATCGGGAGAAATCGCCGGTTGAATCGAAAGCGAATTAAAGTGGGTAATCTGCTTCTGGTTGGAGCCGTCCGGATCCATCATCCAGATTTCCTTAATCTTAGGACCCATCTGACGTACGAACACAATCTTAGTTCCATACAGAGATTTGCCGCCCAGCAGTTCGAGAATGTCCGCCGCGAATTCGTGCGCTACCTTACGCGAGCCGGCCTCATCCACAGAGGCCAGGTAGCGCTTGCCCAGCACCTGGGCGTTGGCGGGCGTGCCACGGCTCAAATCGTACAGCCAGCCAGACAATACCAGAACGTCGTTCTGCACCGCGGTATAGCCGAAAGCCAGGTAAGAGGCCGAGGCCGGGGGGCCGGACCAGTCCGACATCCACAGACCGCCGCCGGTCTTGGGCGTTACGAGTTCGTTACGGTCGCGCCCTCGCGGCGTCTCCACAGCCGCGGGCGGCTCGCGGAAATCGGAAGGCTGCTGCGGAATCGTCAACGGGTATGACGTTTTCGGTACTGTCTTGATGACGGGCGAACTGGACACGTCGCTCCACAGCGTCTGGTTGAACGCGCCCATCCAATTCTGGGCGTTCCCCGAGCCGCGAAAATCCGGAATCGCGATGGTCCGCCGCACCTCTCCCGGCAGGACGATCCGGATATCCTGTGCTGCCACGGGCACCAGGCCCGCGGTTGCCGCCAATACAAACCAGATAAGCCTTCGCATTTATCGCCTCAATTGGAAAACGAATTCCACGTCCGCGTCATTGTGGGGGAATCCGGCTGGCAGGGGAGGGAACGGCGCGGCATCCAGGATAGCCCGCTGCGCCGAAAAATCGAGAGTCGAATTGCCGCTCCGCTGCACGATTTTCACCGATCCAGACGAAACCGATCCGTCATGCAGGATGGTGAAGGTGACGACCACATCGGGCATCGAATTCAGCCGCGGATCCAGCTCGTTGGTTCGCCAGTAGCGCGCCACCTTGTCCCGCACCAGGTTGGCGTAATATCCGAACTGCTGGCCGAAAGGGGAGTTGTTGCCGATTCCCACGCCGCCCCCGCCCGGCATGCTGTACATCGGAGTGACGGCGGCCTGACGCGCGCTGTACACCTGGTTGGGAAGATCCTGCTGCTGCTCGCGGAACTTGTTGGGCGCCGAAGCCTGTTCGGAGGGCCGCTTGACGGCGTTCTTGCTCGGCAGCGGAATCGCATCCGGTTCCGGAAGCTTCACGGCCGGCTTCGGCTTGGCCTTGGGCGGGGGTTCCGGCGCGCGGGATTCGGTATCGCTGGCCACCGGATTGATGGGTCCGCTGCGGCTGGGAATCGGAATGCGCGTCACCGCTGTCACCGCCACGGAGCCAAAACCGCCGCCCTTCACGTCGCCCCACTGTATCGGCGCACGATGCGGCATAAAAGCCGAGACCACGAATGCGCAGACCAGTGCGATATGCAACGCCATCGAGCGCACCAGCCATTTGCCGAGCGGTTCCGCTGCATCCAGAGTGTCGACATGCCCGTTCATTTCCGCCTCTGGGAAGACGAATCCTCCGGCTGCGTAACCACGTTCATCTGAAACCCGCCCTGCCCTAGTTCGGCCAGCACTTGTGCTACCACATTAAAAACCGTGTCTTTGTCGGCTCGCACATACACGGCTTTGGTTTTGCCGAAACGCTGCAGGATGTCCCGGTTCAATTCGTTGAGATTGACCAGGTCCTTATTGAGGTAGGTTAGGCCGTCTTTCGTCACATTAACTATGGGCAGTACCTGGGCGCTCTCCCGGACCGCGCGCACCTTGGGAACGTCGATTTCCAGACCGAACTCCATCACCTGCGCGGTCAGCATGAAGATGATGAGCAGCACCAGCACCACATCGACAAAAGGCGTAACGTTGATTTCGGAAAGCGCGCTCGTTGCTCGCCGCCGGGACCCGAAAGACCCGGTGTAACCGCCACCGTTGGTGGAAAGTGCCATCTAACCGCTCCCTATGGTCGCGGCTCCGTAGCGCGGCACGTTATAGAGCCGCGACCATAGGGAGCGGTTTTTCGCAAACACGACGCTAATCACCGAAGCTTCTCTCGGCCAGGTTCAAAAACTCCAGCGAGAAATCGTCCATGCGAGCCCCAACCTGGCGGATGGCATGGCTGAACTGGTTATAAAAGATGGCCGCTGGGATGGCTGCGAACAAGCCAACCGCGGTGGCGATGAGGGCGCCGGAAATTCCCGGACCTACCGCGCGTAGGCTGGTGCTGCCCTGCGAGCTGAGGTCCTGAAACGCGCGGATGATTCCCCACACCGTGCCGAACAGGCCGATGAATGGGGCGGTGGAAGCTGTCGTGGCCAGCCACTGAAGATTGCGCTCCAGCTTAGACAGTTCCTCGCTGACGCCGAGCTGCAACGCGCGTTCCACCGCGGCGCGATTGGTGACCGACCCGCGCGTTTTCACCTGACGCTCCACTTCTTCATAGCCAAAATCGAAAACGCCGACCAGCGGACAGGGCCGAAACTGCTCACTGGCCGCCACCACCGCTTCCAGGCCGCTCGCCTTACGAAACGCGCGCAGGAATCTCGAATTGGTGCGGCGCACGCCACGCAGCAGGTTCCATTTCGCAAGAATGACTGTCCAGGAAAAAAGCGAGAAGCACAGCAAGAGGCCCACCACCGCGCTTTCGAGCGCGTCCATGTGCTGGGCCATGTCCAAAAAATTCAATTGGAGGAAGAAGGCAATCGGAGCAGCGAACGTCAATAAGTCTCCTATTCCCAAATCTATCACATAGACGCGTACCAGCCCGCAAAAGACTACACCTAATTGCGTATGGAAAAGCCCGATATAATCGCGTCAGAATGCTGCTGGAACTGGTGGTGGAAAACTACGCTGTCATCGAGCAGTTGCGCGTGCGTTTTCACCCCGGGCTAAATCTGCTGACGGGCGAAACCGGCAGCGGAAAATCGATCGTGGTCGATGCGCTGGGTCTGCTGCTGGGCGGCCGCGCGTCTGCCGACATGGTCCGTAGCGGCGCCCTACGAGCGCGCGTAGCCGGCATATTTGAGGTGCGGAATTGTGCGCCGATTCGCCGCCTGCTCGAACCGGCCGGCATCGAAATCGAAGACGGAGAGTTGCTCATCGAGCGCGAGATTCTGGCCGAGGGCAAGTCGCGCGCGTATCTCGGAAGCCGCCCCGTCGCGGTCTCGCTCTTAAAAGATCTCGGCCCGGCATTAGCCGATATCCACGGACAGCACGATCAGCAGCTGCTCTTTTCGAGTGACGCGCAGCGCGAGATGCTCGATGCCTTTGCGGGCGCGGAGGAGTTGATCGAGCGCATATCGTCGGTATATGGACAGTGGCGCGCCGCCGGTTCGTCACTAGCGGAGATCGAGCGGTCCGAGCAGGAAAAGCTCCGGCTGGTGGACATGTGGTCGTTTCAACGCAAAGAGATCGAAGCCGCAGGGCTCCAGGCGGGCGAGGATGTGGCTCTCGAAAACGAACGGCGCATTCTGCAGAATGTGCAACGGCTTCAGGAGGCGGCCGGCGCTGCCTATGGCGCCCTCTATGACAGCCCGGAATCGGCGCTGTCTCTGACCCACGTTGCGGGCAAGCGTGTGGAAGAGCTTTGCCGCATCGACAGCAGCATGGACGCCGTGCGCGAGCATCTGGCCGCCGCCGCGGTGAGCCTGGAGGAAGCTTCCTACGTCCTCCGCGACTATGTCGCCCGCCTGGAAGCCAACCCCGGCCGCCTGGATGAGGTCGAAAACCGCCTGGCCGCCATGGACCGCCTAAAGCGGAAATACGGCAAATCAGTGGAGGACATTCTGGGTTTCCTGGAGGAGGTCCGCGCGCATCTCGCATCCGTGGAGAACGCCGGAGAACGCATGGAAACCTTGCGCGCCCAACAAAAGAAGCTCGCGGCCGAATTCGAGAAGCTGGCGGCCGAGCTCACCGCCCTCCGCCGCGGGGCCGCGCGCAAATTGGAGAAGCGCGTGGAAGCGGAGTTGGCCCAGCTTGCTATGGAGCGGACGGTCTTTCGCGTGGAGATCGCACCCTCTCCGTGGGCCGGGCACGGCGCCGACCGAATCGATTTTCTGGTATCTCCCAATCTGGGCGAGGAGCCGCGTCCACTTGAAAAGGTGGCCTCAGGCGGCGAGATCTCGCGCCTCGCCCTGGCGTTGAAGACGTGCCTCAGCGGACCGAAATCGGCGCTGGTGAGAACTCTGGTCTTTGACGAGGTGGATGCCGGGGTTGGTGGCGCAGCCGCGGAAGGAATCGGAAGGCGGCTCAAGAAACTGGCGGCCGCCAACCAGGTTCTTTGCGTGACCCATCTCCCCCAGATCGCTTCCTTCGCCGACCATCACTACCGCGTGGAAAAGCGCGAAGCCGATGGCCGAACTGTGGCGGCCATCGAAGAACTGGATTATGCGGCGCGCACCCGCGAGATCGGCCGCATGCTCTCGGGACAGCGATTGACGCCGGAAGCTCTGAAGCACGCCGAGCAGCTCATCCGCATGAGCGAGGCGTGAGTGGGGCATGCATTCTTGCCCGTAGCGCCGGCGATCTTGTCGCCGGTGGGGCGAGGCGCTCCCCGTTCACACGCCTTGCTGGTAGAGATACTTCTGAAAGCCGGCGAAAATGTGCCCGATCTCTTCCGGCCTACCCAAGTCGGCCACGGCGTCGGCAATCGCGTTATTGTATTTGAGCTTGAGCAAGGGAGAAAGTTTTTCCCGATCCAATTCCTCCACGCCTACCTTCACGTATTGGGACAGCACAAACCCCAGGAAGACCTGCTGCTTCGTGTTGAAACGGGTGCCAATGGCGACTTTGGCTCGAGTGGCGCGCTCTTCGCGCGTGAGCGGCGGTAAGGCATAAGCGACGTGCGCGAGGACGTCGAATAGGTCGCTTTTCTCGGCGTCGATGATTTTCTGCATCTCGGCCATCTGCTCGCGGCCGAATCCCTTTTCGGCCAAACCCTGGAGCAGCCTGGCGCGCGTATCCGGATCGCTCCAGAGGGAGCGCAGTTCGGCTTCGTCCTGAAAAAACGCCGGCAACTCGCCGAATAGCATCTCCAGAAATTGCTGGGCCGACATGGGCGTTCCGTCCGGATGCCAAAAACTGGTCATCATCATGTGCTGGATGGTGCGCGCTTTCCCATCGGCCAGTTTCACTTTGATGCGCTGCCGGCGTGGACCCGGTTCGCGTGCCGGACCGGTAGGCCCCGGCGGCAGTTCCGGCCTCGGTGCGAGTTCCGCCTTCGGTTCCGGTTCGATCGGCTCGCCGTCCCACTCCGGATCGCTGAAGTGATGGTACGCCTTCACGAAATCGTAAATGGTGAAGTAATCCTTGCCGTCGTACAGGCGCGTGCCCCGTCCGATAATCTGCTTGAACTCGATCATCGAATTGACCGGCCGCATCAGCACAATATTACGGATATTGCGCGCATCCACCCCAGTGGAAAGTTTCTGCGACGTGGTCAGGACGGTGGGAATGCTCTTCTCGTTGTCCTGAAAGTCCCGCAGGTGCTGCTCGCCCAGCGCGCCATCGTTGGCCGTGACGCGCTGGCAGTAGTTCGGATCGCGGCTGGTCTTCATCCGGTTGATGAGGTCGCGCACGGCCAGCGCATGATCCTGCGTGGCGCAGAATACCAGCGTCTTTTCTCTCTGGTCGATCTGCTCCAGCAGCAGCTTCACCCGGTGCGCCTCGCGTTCCCCGATCTCGATGATCTTGTTGAAGTCGGATTCCGTGTAGCGTCTCCCGCTTTCGATCTCGCCCTCAATCAACTGGTCGTCGGGCGTAAAAATATAGTCGTCGAGCGTGGTGGAGATCTGCTTCACCTTGAAGGGCGTAAGGAAGCCATCGTTAATGCCGTCTTTCAGGGAGTAGATGTAAACCGGGTCGCCGAAATAGGCATAGGTGTCCACGTTCTCGGTGCGCTTCGGCGTGGCCGTAAGCCCGAGCTGGACGGCCGGCCTGAAGTAGTCGAGGATGCCACGCCAATTGCCCTCGTCGTTGGCGCCGCCGCGATGGCACTCATCGACCACGAGGAAGTCGAAGAAATCCGGCGGATACTCGCCGAAGTAGGGCGAAGGCTGTCCGTCCTTGGGCGGCCCGGTCATAAAGGTCTGGAAGATGGTGAAGAACAGGCTGCCGTTCTTCGGCACCTTACCTTTCTTGCGGATGTCCTCCGGTGCGATGCGCACCATGGCATCTTCGGGGAAAGCAGAAAAGGCGTTGTAGGCCTGGTCGGCCAGAATATTGCGGTCGGCGAGGAAGAGAATGCGCGGCCGGCGCGACGGCTCGCCGCTCAAATTCCAGCGGCTGTGAAACAGCTTCCAGGCGATCTGAAACGCAATGAAAGTTTTGCCGGTGCCGGTGGCCAGCGTGAGCAGGATGCGGTCTCTCCCTAAGGAGATGGCATCCAACACCCGCTCGATGGCAATGTCCTGGTAGTAGCGTCCCTGGAAATATCCGCCCTTGTCCTCAAAGGGCACGGCGGCGAAGCGATCGCGCCAGGCGTTGGCCTCTGCGAAGGTCAGGTTCCAGAGTTCTTCGGGAGTGGGATAGCACAGCACCGCTCCCTCGCGGCCGATCTGCATGTCGACGCCGAAGATGCCCTGCCCGTTACTGGCGTAGGCAAAGCGGAGCGACAGCCGGTCCGCATAATCCTTGGCCTGTGCTAGGCCCTCGGTAAGCGAGTGATGCCACGATTTGGCCTCAATGACGGCGAGTTTGTGATTGCGATAGACCAGCACGTAATCGGCGGTGTACGCCCGGCCGCGCCGCCCGTGGCCTTCAATGCGGCCCGGTGTGATGGGATACTCGCGCAGGATGCGGCTGCCTTCCACCACGCCCCAACCGGCCGCCTTGAGCGCGGGATCGATATGCTCGGCTCTGGTTTCGGCTTCGTTCACAGTGTGGCTTTATAGTTTACCGGTGAAGGCTTGGTCGAGGAGCGACTTTTTCAGGGCGTCCAGGGCGGCGACTTTTTGGCGGTAGATGGATTCGAGGCGCTGGGTTTGGGTGCGCAGCGTGTCGAGCCTAGCGACAACTTCCAATTGATCTTTCTGATCGCGCGGGAACGGGATGACGTTACTCAAGATCCGCTTGGGCGCGGTATGCTTAACCATCGTTCCCGTAGCCGACTGTTTGATGTTTTTGAGGAAGCGCTCGCTCATCATGAAGTAGTACAGAAATCGCTTGTGGATGCGGCCGTTCAAGAACACAACGCGCCCGATTCGTTGGTTGTGCAGCAAGTCGTGTGTTTCAACGAAAGCCGGCTTGCCAAGAATCTTCATCTTCGACGACAGGTCGGTCATCACGACAACCAGGTCGCCTACATCGAAATGAAACCCGGCCGGGACCTCGCCGCTAAACCGTTTCGTGTTCTTCTCGTTGAAGAGTAGCTTTCCATCTTCCGTGAAGTTGCCTGGCGTGGTGATGATCGGATTGCCTTGGGGAACATCGCTTGAAAAGTCTGCCCCATCAAAGGCGAAGCCGTGTTTTATGTCGCAGACCGACCCGACCAGTGATTCCACCCATCCCGCACCGCCATGGGTGAAGACGGCTTGCAGGTGGCTTTCAAACAGAGCGCGAGCGTTTTGGAGGTTCTTTTCAGCGTTGGCTTTGGCAGTGGCGATGCCGTCAAACGCTTCGTCGAGGATGGCGACGATGCGCTTCTGTTCGGGAGGCGGTGGAAGCGGGATCATAAATGCTTGAACTTGGGCCAACGAGAGATTTTGCTGAGCGACACCACCCCTGAATTTTTGGATTTGCTCGATCACGGCTCCGGTCTCCAGCGCTTTGAGAACAAACTCTGGAAATACGTCTTCCGATTTCCGTAGCCTAATTATGGCGAGAGCCTGATTGGTGTTTGCCGGAAGAATCTCGTCCGTAACAAAAGCCGTTCGTCCAAGAGCACCCGCGATGGAGAAGAGAATATCGCCCAACCTGAGCTGCGATCTCTTCAGTGCACGGTGGCATGTCGGTGTGATTCTCGCTAGCTTGCTCTCGAGGAACTGTCCGTTTTCGGAAATGGATTCGACCTTCAGGAAGTTGATGCCTTCAGGCACAAAGGCGTAGCCTATCGATGTGGGTGTCGTGCCTTTCGTGATCATTTCGGCGAGATCGCCCAGTCTCCTGCTTGGCCACCCCGCCCTCGTCGCCGGCTTATTCATCGCCACCCCGCTTCCCGACCGCACGCTTCCGCGGTTTCGTCTTGCTCTTGGCGGCGATCTGCTTAGTGGCCTGCTTGATCGCCTCTTCGAAGTGAACATCCGCGGGCTGCGCCTTCGAGTCCTCGATCGCGCGGTATTGCTGGCCCTCCTTCCGAGACCCCTCCTGACGAACTTGTAAGTATTGCTTACAAGTTGCATCTTCCTGGAGTTCGCCTCTCATAGATCGCCACGACGTGTGATATTTCGTGGCGTGGTGTGGTGCGCCCTTATTCATCATTCATCGCCGGCACCGCGCGCCCCGATCCACTCCATCAACTTCTGCTGTAACTCGTCTTTGCTGGGCAGATAGAGCTGATACTCCCGTGCGTGGATGTTGGCATCCTTCGGTAGAGTGATTTCCACCAGCGCCTTGTTCTTCTGCTTGCAGAGCACGATACCGATTGTGGAATTCTCCTCGCCCGTTTTCACGAAGCGGTCGAAGTAGTTCACGTACATCTGCATCTGCCCGAGGTCCTGATGGGCGACCTTGCCAATTTTCAGATCGATCAGTACATAGCAGCGCAGCAGGCGGTTGTAGAAAACCAGATCCACGAAGAAATGCTCTTCATCGAAGGTGAAACGCTTCTGGCGCGCTTCGAAGAGGAAGCCCTTGCCCATTTCCAGCAGGAAACGCTCGATCTGGCTGATGATGGCGGATTCCAGATCGGACTCGGAATAGCGGCTCCGCTCATCCAGGCCGAGGAATTCCAAGACCAGCGGTTCCTTGAGCAGGTCGCTCGGCTGACCGACGATCTGTCCTTCCTGGGCGAGCCTGCGAATTCCCTCTTTGTCGCGGCTCAGGGCGAGGCGCTCGTAGAGGCCGGAATCGAACTGGCGTTTGAGTTCGCGGAGGGTCCAATTCTGTTCGCTCGCTTCGATCTCGTAGAAGCTGCGCTCGTCCGGATTCTTGACGCGGAGCAGGAAGACATAGTGCGACCAGCTCAAGGTGAATGGACCGAGCGAAGGTTGCCCGGATTCTCCCGTCAACGCCTGGAGAATTGCCAATTGGCCAGACAGTGTCTGGCTTTTTAGGGGGTGATCGAATTGGCCAGACGCTGTCTGGCCAATTCGATGCTGATTCTGTAAGTACAAGAGCCGCATCGACTTAAGGTTGGAGAGCGAGAAGCCCTTGCCGAACTCGGCCGTGAGCCGGTCCGCCAATTCCCTAATGACTTCTTTTCCGTAGGCGGCCCGGTCTTGGCCGCGCTGTTCCTCCTGGAAGATGCGCCTGCCGATTTCGAAGTTGGTGTGGACTTGAACCAAGTCCACACCGCGCGCCACGGTGGTGCGAGCTCCCACGATCAATTCGCGGATACCGGAAAAAAACTCGGGCGTAATTCTCATAGAAGACCGCGCACGGCTTCGAGCCGCCAATTGATCTGCATCATTGCAGGCGGCTCTGTTGCATCAACTGCCGCAGGTAGGTATTGATTCGAGTCTGATATCCCCCACCCCTTGCCTTCAACCACGCCACGACATCGGCATCGAGCCGAATCGTCACACTGATTTTCTTGGGTCGGTAAAACCTGCCAATCACCGCATCCGACGGAATCTCTCGAATCTCAGGGATGTCTGACAAATCGACTTCAGTATCTTGTTTGGCAGCAAGCTTCCGAAGGTTCTTCCGTTTCTTGGCCGGTAACTTTCGTTCTTTGCGTTGCCCCATGCACCCGAACCGGTATCTACATTAACGTACATACAATCTGTTGGCGTCAATGGGTAGGGTTGCGCGCGAGTCTTACAACAGCCTCCGAATCGTTTCCAGTACCGCCGCACTTTCCGCATCCAACGCGGCGATTTCATCCATGATCTCCTGCGGGCTGCGGTGCGTCACGGCCTCGCCGCCGTTCGGGTTCTTCACCGAGAGGTCGAAGGTTGCCGGATCGATAGCCTTAGAGTCTTTGCTCCACGATTTCGGCGAGTTGGCGCGAGTTTTCTGCAACTGGACGAACTCGGCCAGGTCGGCGTCGTTGAGCGGGTTGGTCTTCCCAAGATTGCGTCCCGGGTCGAGCTGGTAATACCAGATCTTGCGCGTCTTGGTGCCCTTCTCAAAGAACAGCACCACGGTCTTCACGCCCGCGCCCTGGAAGGTCCCTTGGGGACAATCGAGCACGGTATGCAGGCTGCAGCTTTCCAGCAGTAGCTTGCGCAGGCTCACGGAAGCGTTGTCGGTGTTGGAGAGGAAGGTATTCTTGATGACCACGCCGCCGCGGCCGCCGGCCTTGAGAATCTTGATGAAGTGCTGCAGAAACAGGAACGCCGTCTCTCCGGTGCGGATGGGGAAATTCTGCTGCACCTCCTTGCGCTCCTTGCCGCCGAAGGGCGGGTTGGCCAGCACCACCTCGAAGCGGTCCTTTTCCTGGATATCGGCGAGGTTCTCCGTGAGGGTGTTGGTGTGGATGACGTTCGGCGCCTCGATGCCATGCAGGATCATGTTCATGATCGCGATGACATAAGCCAGCGACTTCTTCTCCTTGCCGGTGAAGGTACGCGTCTGGAGCGTGCCGAATTCCTTGGTGGTGAGTCCGGGCTTGGCCCGCATGAAATCGAACGATTCGCACAAGAAACCCGCCGAGCCGACTGCGCCATCGTAGATGCGCTCGCCGATTTTGGGCTGCACCACCTACACCATGGCGCGGATGAGCGGGCGCGGCGTGTAATATTCGCCGCCGTTGCGCCCGGCGTTGCCCATGTTCCGGATCTTGGCTTCATAGAGATGCGACAGCTCGTGCTTCTCGGTTTGCGACCGGAAGCGAAGCTCGTCGATGTGGTCGATGATTTCGCGCAGATTGTAGCCGCTGGAGATCTTGTTCTTGATCTCCCCGAAGATTTCGCCGATCTTGTATTCGATGGTGTTCGGCCCAGTGGCCTTCTGCTTGAAGCCGTGCAGGTAGGGGAAGAGCTTCAGATTGACGAAATCGCGGAGGTCATCGCCGGTCTTCGCACGGTTGTGATCGATCTGGCCGTCCTTGCCCTTGGGCGCGGCCCATTCTTCCCAGCGGTAGGGCCTGTCGAGGATGAAGGTGTACTTCTTGCCTTCCAGCGCGGCTTCGTCGGCTTTGTCCTGCTCCAATCCGTCCAGGTATTTCAGGAAGAGGAGCCACGAGGTCTGCTCGGTGTAGTCCAGTTCGGTGGTGCAGCCGGCCTCTTTCCAGAGGACGTCGTCGATGTTCTTGAAGGCTTGTTCAAACATGAACCGGAGTCTCTGGCTTGGAAACCGGTTAGTGTAGCGTATCGGAGCGCGGGAAGTGAGCCTGCCGTGCAAGGCACCGGCCTTACAGAGCCGTGACCAAAGGGAGCGGTGCCTCTTCGCTCCGGCCTTATTCTACCGGCCGCTTCTCGCGCGCAAAGTAGAGCGCCACAGCCCGGTCGATGTTGGCCTTGCTCATGCGCACCGGCCGGCCTTCATACTCGCTGATGGCCTTCACCAGGCGATACACATCCATGGGATAGCAGGCCCGCAGGAACTTGGTGCCGGCGGCCAGGCAGCGCTCGCGCAAATATTGTGCGGCGCCGGCCTCATAGGGGGCTTCCGCATTATGCATGGCGCGGTGGAAAATCTGATCGAAAACGTCGGCCGTCACGCTCTCCACCATTACTTTTGTCTGAATGCGCCGCAGGAAAGCTTCATCGGCAAGGTCATGCGGGTCCAGGTTCGTGGAGAACACCACCATCAGCTCGAAAGGTACCTGGAACTTCATGCCGGAAGCCAGCGTCAGGTAGTCGATTCTCCGGTCGAGCGGCACGATCCAGCGGTTCAGCAGTTCCCGCGGCGTAAGCACCTGGCGGCCGAAATCATCGATGATCAGAACGCCGTTGTTGGCCTTCATTTGACACGGCGAAATGAAGACGCGTGTGGCATCGTCGAGCCGCAGCTCCAGCATGGATGCGGAAAGCTCGCCGCCCACCGTGATGCAGGGCCGTTCGCAGACCACCCAGCGCGGGTCGAGCTGTTCATCGTTGAAAGGCGCCGGCCGATGTACTACCGGATCGAACAGCGAGATGATGTGGCCATCTACCTCGACCGCGTACGGAATCACCACCGTGTCCTGGTAAATTCGCAAGATTCGTTCGGCGATGCTGGTCTTGCCGTTCCCCGTTCCGCCATAGAGAAACAGGGACTGGTGTCCGATAAGCGATGGTCCCAACTGGTCGAGCAGATTGTCGGGAAGCACGAGATCGTGAAAGGCCGCGCGCAAGCTCTCGCGGCTTAGCCGCACCTGTGCGGACTGCGCCTGCACCACCTTGTGATAGTCCTGAATCGAAACCGGAGCCGGTCCCACGTACTGGCAGATTTCGTTTCGGGTGGAGGCCAGCGCCCGCCCCTGGGCGGTCAGCATGAACGAATAATCGTTGCCCACCATGCCTTTGACTTCCAGCAATTGCTGTTGCCGGAACTGGTGGAACATGTATTCCAGCACGGGGAAGGACAGCTTCAGAGACTTATTGAGTGCGGCCAGGCTTGCGGAACCGTGAAGCCAAACGTACCGCAGGATCAGATCGGACACCATGGAGCGCGGAATGCCCAGGTCGTCCACTTTATCGGGCATGATTGGCCGGGCAGCGCTTCTGGGTGGCTGAGGAACGATGCCGATGGGCGCAGTCATACTTGCGCTTCGGAATATACAACACCGCCTGTCAAGGCGTCATGATTACTAGGGTGATGTTTACTTCGGGTAACTAACAGTTCGGCTTTCTTTCTCCTGAAAGAGTTACTTTTCTTTAACTAACTGCTCGTAGACCTGGCGTTTGGAGAGTCCCCGCTGCCGCGCCACTTGCTTGATGGCGTCCATCCGCGGTGTGCCGTTGCGCAAAAGCGATTCCACGGCTTCCCCGATCGGCCTGGCGTCGGTGGGAGGACCCGTCGCCTTGCCGATGAGCAGCGTGATCTCGCCCTTCACCACTTCCCGGGAGGCCAGTTGCGCACCCACCTCGCCGGGCGTGCCGCGCAGGAATTCTTCGTGGATCTTGGTGAGTTCGCGGGCCACCACCACGGGCCGCGCCCCCAGCACCTGCTCGACGGCTGCGAGCGCTTCGACGATCCGATGCGGCGCTTCGTAGAAGATAAGTGTGGCCGGCTCGTTGGCCAGTGCCTCCAGAACTTTGGCGCGCTGGCCCGGCTTGGCTGGCAGAAAGCCGCCGAAATGGAAGGCGTCGGTGGGCAACCCGGAAGCCACCAATGCCGCCAACACTGCCGAGGGCCCCGGTACCGGCTCGACGGGGATACCTGCCTCGACCGCCGCTTTCACCAGGCGATATCCCGGATCGGAGACCAACGGTACGCCCGCATCGGACACCAGCGCGATCGCCTCGCCCGCCAGTAGCCGCTCTACCAGTTCGCCACTGCGCTCCGCCTCATTGTGCTCGTGATAGCTTACGGTGGGTTTCCTTATGCCGTAGTGGTCCAGCAGTTTGCGAGTCTGCCGCGTGTCTTCGCAAGCGATCGCATCAGCCTCGCCCAGCACGCGAACGGCGCGGTAAGTGATGTCCTCCAAATTACCAATGGGAGTCGCGACCACGTAGAGGCGTCCGGACATATAGTCTCCTGCTTGCCAAGTTCCACCCTGCCGTTACCGAGCCGTGACCAAAGGGAGCGGTGCTCCTCCGGCGTAGCGCCGCTCCCATTCCTGCCGCGTGCAAAAGCCAGTGCGGTCGATCGCCCGGTCCACGGCCAATATCCCATCCAAGTGATCCATCTCGTGCTGCAGCAGTTCCGAAAATGGCCCGCTCGCCTCCAGAGCCTCTTCATCGCCGGTCGCGTTCTCGTATCGTATGCGGACCGTCTGGGAGCGCTCGACCCATACCAGTAGATCGGGGAACGAAAAGCAGTCGTCCCACAGCCGGAACTTCTCCTCGCTCTGCCAAAGATACGCCGGATTGCGCAAGCGATAAGCGCGGCCGTCGAGTTCGATATATATTAGTCGTTTCGGCTCGCCAATCTGCACCGCGCTGATACCGCGCCCGAATCCGTGAGCGCGCCGAAAGTCGCCGAGGGTGTCGCGGAGGTCCTGGAAAATCGCCTCAGCCTCCTGTGCGGTGGCAACTGGAAGGGGAACGGCCCGGAGCATCGGGTCGCCCAATTGGAGGATGCGGCGGGCGGGCATGCTAATCATGAAGATATCAGGCCCAACCACATCCGCAAAGGCGCCGTGCCGCACTACCCGTTGCGCGCGGTAGCCTGAAGACTCATGACTACGCGCAAAGATCCGGCGCGGATCGCACTCGCGGTGCTCGCTTACGCGGTGATTTACTATGCCCTAGACGGCTACTTCTTCGAACCGCTTTTCTATTGGGCGGGCGGCCTGCTGGCGGCCGGTACGGTTGGGCGCCTGCTGGCTGCGGGGTTCGCCAATTGGCTCGCGCTGCGAATCTTCGAGAATGGGGCCCTGCCCGCTATCGGCCTGCCGCTTAACCGTAGCGCCGCCGATAACCTAGGGTTCGGCCTGCTCGGCGGTATCGGATCGGCGTGTCTGGTGCTGGCTCCGCCTCTCCTGCTGGGCGCCGCGCATTTCACGAGCAGCGCGGAGCGGCCTTCATCCGGCACCCTTCCTTTCGTGACGCTACTGCTCATCGCCGGCGCCATCGCTGAGGAAATGCTCTTCCGCGGCTATGGTTTCCAGGTCCTACTGGCTGCGATTGGCCCCTACGCCACCATCCTGCCGATCAGCATTCTTTTTGCCCTACTGCACGGGGTAAACCCCAGTGCGACGTGGTTCGCGCTGGTCAACACCGCCGGCTTCGGAGCGCTTTTCGGCTACGCATTTTTGCGTAGCCGCGATCTGTGGCTGCCCATCGGCCTGCACTTCGGGTGGAATTTTACCCTGCCGCTATTCGGCGCGAACCTGAGCGGGTTTACAATGAGGGTGACCGGCCATGAGATGGCCTGGACCGCGAGTAAATTATGGAGTGGCGGCGATTACGGCCCGGAAGCCAGCATTCTAACTTCCGCGGTACTGATTGTGCTGTTCGTCTATGTTGGGAAGGCTCCGCTCCGCCGACAACACTCCGCTCTTACAGACCCGCCCGCAGTAGATCGGCCTGTGCGCTCGGAATCCTAGCGGCGTTCGGTTTGCTGCCCTCGATTTCCCTGGCCGGCAACAACCTAAAGGAGGAGGATCGCATTGAGCTGACCCGCGGGTTGATGGCCGAGTACGCCAACGTCAAGGTGCTGCTGCCCCGCTCCAAGAAGCCGCTCGACTTCGATGCCAATGGAACCTGGGACAAAAAGCAGTGGGAAGAGGCCGCCAGGCAATTTGGACCGGCCGCACGCAACGGGGATCAGATCCAGATCACCAAAATCGAAATCCAGGATGACGCCATTGTTTTTGAGATCAACCACGGCCTGAAGAGCGGCGCGAAGTGGTACGACCACGTTCAGGTGGGCATGGGCAACTCGACCGCCCCCGTTGCGCGCGGGAACTCCAATGCCGCCAGCGGCACTTACATCGCGCTCCAGTTTCACAAGCCCCTGGAACCGATGAAAGCAGCCGATGTCAAGAAAATGCTGGCGCCGATTCTCGATTTCGAGCGTCATAGTGCCACCCAACTATACGTGGATGCGTTGCCCCCCGAGGTCAAGCAGGCCATTGTGGACAAGCGTGTCACGGTAGGGATGACCCGTGAACAGGTCCTGTTGGCGGTGGGGCGCCCGGCCCATAAGTCACGCGAGACCGATAAAGACGGCGTCGAGGTCGAGGACTGGGTGTTCGGGCAGCCTCCCGGCAAGATCACCTTCGTGACGTTCAACGGAGACAAAGTGATCAAGGTCAAAGACGAGTATGCCGGCCTGGGATCGGAAGTGGCCGATCCTAAAGTACCCCGCTGAGCAGTGGCGCGGGGCCATGCCCTGCGACTGGAGTTCGCCGCACCGGCGGCGTAACGCTGGCGATCTTGTCGCCGGCAGCGTTGTCGCCGGCAGCGCTGAACACCTCGTCCAGGATTTGAACGGTCCGGTCCATTTCCTCCAGTTGAATAATGTACGGCGGCAGCAACCGTAGCACGGTCCCCTGCGTGCAGTTGATCAGCAGGCCGTGTTCCAGCGCGGCGTCCACAAAAGGCCGGCCGGGGCGGGAAAGCTGAATACCGTACATCAGCCCTTTGGAGCGAATCTCTCGAATCACAGCATGGCGTTCGCGCAGGCCTTCGAGGCGCTGGTGCATTTGGCTCGACAGTTCGCAGATGTGCGGCAGCGCCTCATCGAGCAACGATAGAAATTCGAGCGCCACCCGGCAGGCCAGCGGTCCGCCGCCAAACGTGGTCCCGTGGGAATGTAGCGGCAAGAACTGAGCGGCTTCTTCCGTGAAGAGCGTGGCCCCCAGCGGTAATCCCGCTGCCAGAGGCTTGGCCGTGACCACGATATCCGGGCGAATGAGAGCCCATTGATACGCGAAATACTTGCCGGTGCGGCCGAGGCCACATTGAGTTTCATCCGCCACCAGCCATGCGCCGGCCCTTTGAGTCAGCTCGCGCGCCAATTCGAGGAAGCCGGCATCGAGGGGATAGATCCCGCCCTCGCCCAGCACGGGCTCCAGAATCACGGCGGCCGTGTCCTCGTTCACCGCATCTCGCAACGCTTCGCGATCGTTCGGTTCGATGAAGACGACTTCTACGCCGAAAGGCTCGAACCGGCGTTGCAGCTCCGGCTGCCCCGTTACTGCCAGCGATCCCAATGTCCGGCCGTGAAACGATCCGCGGAGCGAGACTAATCGGGTTGGCGACGGATGAGCACGGGCCCGCACGGCTTTGAGCGCGGCCTCCATGGCTTCCGTGCCGCTGTTGCTGAAGAAGGCCCGGTCGAGCCCGCTGAGGTGACAGAGCCGTTCTGCCAACATGCCCTGATGCCGGTGAAAGATCAGGTTCGAGGTATGGATGCACCGCGCCGCCTGCTTCACCAGCACCTGCATGATGCGTGGATGAGAGTAGCCGAATGCGTTCACGCCGAGGCCGGAGATCATGTCCAGGTAGCGCCTGCCATCGGCGGCCGTCAGGTAGCAGCCCTGCCCGGAATCGACCATCAGCGAGTACCGGTCGTAGTTTTGCAACAGATATTTTTCCCTCATGCCGCCAGAGTACGGGCCTTAGGTTCGATATGTCCAATATCCACAACCATCGGTATTGATATGATTTACGTATGGATCTGAGACAGCTTCGCTACTTCGTAGCGGTGGCGGAGGAACTGCATTTCGGGCGCGCCGCGGCGCGGGTAGGGATCGCTCAGCCGCCGCTCACCCAGCAAATTCACAAGCTCGAAAACACGCTCGGCTGCCAGCTACTGGTGCGCGGCCGCAAGACCGTGCTGACCGAAGCCGGGGCCACACTGCTGGCTGAAGCCCGGCGCATTCTCGAACAGGCGGAGCGGGCGGCGGAAGTGACCCGGCGGGCAGCCCGCGGCGAGTGTGGGCAACTCGTGGTCGGCGCGCCTCCCTCGGTGATGCTGTCGGCTCTGCCGGCCGTAATCCGCAAGTACCGGCGGCACTATCCCGGAGTGCAATTCACGCTGCGGGAGCTATCCACCAGCGCCATTGAAAGCGCCCTGCGCTCCGGTGAGATCGATGTAGGATTTCTGCGCGAGACGCGGCCTGGCGCGCCCTTGGCATCGCAGGTGATCTTCGAAGAACCCGTGGTGGTGGTGCTTCCGGCCGCGCACGCATTGGCCGCACGCAAGAGCCTGGCACTAGCCGCGTTGCGCGGCGAGCCATTCCTCTTCTTTCCGCGACGGCTGGGGCCCGCGTTCTACGACAAACTGATCTCTTTTTGTTCGCAGGCCGGCTTCGTTCCGGATGTCGTGCAGGAGGCCACGCAATGGCAAAGCGTGGTTTGCCTGGTGGAAGCGGGGATGGGTGTGTCGCTGGCGCCCGGCTGTGTACAGCGCTTCCGCTGGCCGGGCGTCACGTATCGCCCGCTGCACCAGCTAAGGACAGTAGTGGCCGCGTGCTGGCGCCTGGAAGCGCCTTCTGCAACCGCAATTGCCTTCCTCAAGCTCGCCCGAGCTGAGTTTAGAAGCCGATAAAACCAGACACAGGCAAGAATGCCTGTGCCACGTGGCACAGGCCTCCTGGCCTGTGTCTGGTTCTACAATGCTACAACTTCAGCTTCGCGATTCGTCCGCTCAGCCGCTGCTCGCGCCGCCTGATTTGCGGCGTGTCCGCCAATGCCAGCGCGCTGCGCGTCATCTGCAATGCCGCCCGAAAGTCCCGCTCCCGGTGCTCATAGTGCTTGGCAAGTTCCTCATAGGCGCGGGCGCGGTACGGGTTGCGCGAGGCCGCCAGATCCCGAAAAACAGACAGCGCGGCATCGGCCCGGTCCAGGCGTTTTTCAAGCGCGGCCACGTCCCACAGCGTGCGAAACAGCAGATCGTCGGGCAATCCCAAATCCACGGCGCGGCGCAGCAGGCGCACGGATTGTTCCGTTTGGCCCGCCTGAAGCAGCCAGCGCGCCAGGCCGATCAGGTCAGCCCCGTGCCGGAAGGCCGTCTCCTCCGGCGAACGGAAGGCCAGCGGGACAATCGCCGTCAGGCAGGCGAGCGATAGGATGTCGAGGGCGTTGTGATGAAAGATGGGCACCAGCCGGAATGCCTGCCGGGTGCGCAGATAGTCGAAGTAGTAGTACGGAATCATCGCGCCCGGCAGATCGCCCTGGCGCTCCACGCCCAGAATCTGGCTTTCCAGGTCCACCAGCCGGCAGCTCTCCAGGCGCAGCTTCCATAAGCGCCGCGCGCCGAACAACAAGTCCAGATGCTCCAGCCGGGCGAAGGGATGGCGGGCCCGCGCCATGCGAAACCGCGTTTCCAGCAGCGGCTGATCGAAGGCCTTCCCGTTGTAGGTGATGAGCACGTCGAACTGGGCCAGATGTTCGGTGAGGCGCGCCAGCACCGAGGGTTCCTCGCCGTAATCCCGCATGAAGAATTGGCGCAGACGGAACCCGTCGGCATCGATCGAGCCCACGCCGATCAGAAAGGCATAAGTGCCGGTGCCGCCCGCCAAGCCCGTCGTCTCCGTATCGAGGAAGGCCCATTTGACAGGCCGTGCGCGCGCGATGGCGCCATCCGAAAGCGAAGCCAGCAGGTCTTCCGGCAGGTCGATCAGATCGCCGATATCGACGCTCCCGTGCCGCCGGTGGCGTTCCCACAGCTTCTCGGTTTCGAAGTGCTCGCCGAACGGCGTGCGCACTACCTCGCCCGAGAGCAGATCTTCGATGAACCGGCCGGGTGGCGTAGAGGTGGGAGCGAGCGCGGTTCTCGCCGGCGCGGGCCCGACCGCGGCGTACTTGCGGTCGATGTGCGCGATACGGCGCCGGAGCGCGGCGAGTTGTTCCTGAACGTCCTCCACTTCGCCTTTTCTTTGCCTCCACTATAATTGGTGTGCACGGTGCATTTCAAGCCTCGTTTGTTTTTTCCGGCACTGGCAGCGCTGCTTCTGGCGGCGCGGTTGTGCCATGTCGGCATCCTATGGGCGGAGGAAAGTCTGCCGCTGGCGGCGGCCGGCGAAATGCTCCGCGGCAAGGCGCTCTACCGCGACATCTGGTTCGATAAACCTCCGCTGGTAGCTGCGTGGCCGCTCCTGTGGGGAGCCGGCGGCGGCTGGCCGTTGCGACTCCTCGGGGCACTCTACGCACTACTGGCCTGTTGGATCGCGTATCGCTTTGCGAGCGACGTGTGGTCGGAGCGTGAAGGCCGCTGGGCGGCCGGCCTGCTGGCCTTTTTCCTGACGTTCGACCTGCCCTCCGCCGTGATCCCTCTGGCATCCGACCTGCTCCTGCTGGCGCCGCACCTGGCAGCCGTATGGCTGGCATGGAAGCGCAGACCATTCTGGAGCGGCGCGTTGCTGGGCGTCGGCTTCCTGATCAGTCCCCGCGCCGTCTTCGTGGCGGCGGCATGCGCGCTGTGGAATCCCGCCGGAATTCCAAGGCTGGCTGCGGGCTTTGCCGCGGTCAGTGGCGTTGCGGGCGCGTGGCTGTGGTTGGCGGGGGCGTGGCCGGCGTATTGGGATGAAGTCTGGCGCTGGGGCCGCCTCTACGCCGCCGTTCCTCTGGCGGAGAATCCGGTGAAGGCGGGCCTGTTGCGAACCGCAGATTGGGCCGGCTTTCACGCCGCCCTGGTGGTCGCCGCCATCGGCTTCTTCCGAGGTAGGGCGGACCCCCGGTCCGCACGGGTCCCCCGGACCCGTTCTTCGCTAGGAGAATCCACCGTCGCCCAGCAGGCCAGCCAGGGCGCCGGGGATTGGCATTGGGCTGCCTGGTGCTTGCTCGGCCTAGTAGGAGTCGCATTCGGATGGCGTTTCTTCCCGCGTTACTATTTCCTCCTGCTTCCTCCCATGGTCCTCGTTGCCGCCCGCGGATTCACGTTGCTGGGCCGCAGGTGGAGGGTCGCGGCTCTTCTTCTGTTGCTCATCCCACTCGGCCGATTCGGGCCTCGCTATCTCCTTTTGGCGGCGGGGCAGACCAGTTGGAGCGACACCGCGATGGATCGCGACAGCCGTGAAGTGGCAGCGCTCATTCGCCACCAGGAGCGGCCCGGGGACACTCTCTTCGTCTGGGGATTCCGCCCGGAGATGTACGTTTACACGAGGCTGCCTGCAGCCAACCGGTTTCTCGACTCCCAGCCTTTGACCGGGGTCCCGGCCGATCGTCACTTAACGGAATCAACGCCGCTCGATGACCAGGGCGCGCGCGATCACCGGGCCGAGTTAGTTAGCTCCCATCCCACTTTCATAATCGACGGGCTGGGGCTATACAACCCGGCACTCGCGATCAGCAACTACGGCGACCTGCGAAGGTGGTTCAGCGACTACCGCGAAGTAGTTCGCTCCGGCCAGAGCGTTGTGTACCAGCGGCTCGCAGCAGCTCCGTGAGGCAATCCACAAAACACCGCTCCCTCCGCAAAAGACCGGCCGTTTCCGAGCCGTGACCAGAGGGAGCGGTCGTCGGTTGTCATAGGTACGCTAGTACATTCCAGCGCCCAAACTGCATTGCATGGTTTGCAATCCGCTTTATGACTCTGATACCATCTAGAAGACTACGGACTCCCCTTGAAGTTCGCATCGCAATCCAACCAACGGAGCAATCAATCAACTGAATGAGTTTCACCGTATTTCTTGGCAATCTGCCCACCTGGGTCACCGCTGACGACATCAAGCAATGGCTAGCCGCTGAAGACCTCGTGGCAGATGGCGTCAAAGTTATTCGCAATCACGAAACACAAGAGTCCAAGGGCTTCGCCTTCGTAGAAGCGCCTACCGCCGACGAGATGCAGGCGATCATTCGCCGCTTCGACCGCGCCCCTCTGGAAGACCGGCTCCTGCGAGCTAACCCCGCTCAACCGCCCAAAGGCAAAGATGGTCGCAGCCCACAAGCGGCTGCCGCTCCTGCGCCGAGTGTCGAGCAAACCGCGGTCCAGCCGCAGCTGCGGCCTCCGCGCCGCAAGCGTGGCGGCAAGGATCGGGAGCGAACTCCGCGCAGCGCCTTCGCAGCCGAACTGGCAAAGGTTCTCTGACCTGTCCGCCCGCCGCGGTGCCACACCGCATCCCACTGTATTACTCACCACACCTGTGAACGAGGTTCACGTTCACGGCCCGTCTATCTGCTATATTCTCAATGAAATGTCGGTGGCATGCGGCTTGCACGCGAGGTGCGCATGAAATTTGTCTGGCTCGGCTGCTTCCTTTTTAGCAGCCTCCTCGTCGCCGGAACTCAGGACTCCGAAGCCAACGCCAACACCCGCTACATGGTGGAAAGCGTCATCGTCTCAGGGGACGGCTGGAGTACCAACCTGGCGTCCGATCATGGAGACCAAAGGATCAGCCCAGGGTTACGGCGGCAGATTGGCAGTCTGATTGGAAACAAGTTGAGCCCCGCTGCGCTGGACGATCTGGCCGGCAAGCTGTGCAAGGAATTCCACGCCCGCACCGTGACACACCACGTCCTGCGGGGCGCGGTTCCGGAGTACGTGAAGGTGGTTTTCGAAATCACGGTGCGGCCCACCCGCTTCGATGTTTCCGTGCCCAAATTCCTGTACAACGCCAATCAAGGGTGGAGCGGTGCCGTGGAGGGCACGGCCACCGTCCAGCACAACGGCTTCACGTTTGGGCTGGTTAGCGATGGCGACGAACTGGCGGAGCGCTATACCGGCATGGTGGCGCGCTATGAAAACACGCAATTGGGCACAGACCGCGTAGGCTTCCGCTTCGAGTTTGCCAGCTATCACGAGCTGTGGAACGACGCCACCCGCAACGATGCTTCCCTCGAAGGGACTTCAGGGCTTTATCGTGCACGCCAGAATTTCGAGCCGGTCGTGACCCTGGTGCTGGCCAAGCCGCTGACACTGAGCGTGGGCGCCGGGTTCCAGCGCTTCCAGGATGAGCTTCCGGCCGCGCCCACCGAGACCGCTAACGCCCTGATTACGACTTTGCAGTATCAGCGGCGTTGGGACGACTCGGCCTATCAGCAGGATCTGGATGCAGCTTACAACCTGCGCGACGCCACCCGAATGCTCGGCAGCGACTTCGTGTACGGCCGCCACCACTGGGGCTTGCGCTACGCGCTCACCCACGGCAAACAGGTGGTCACCGACGATATGACGGCGGGGATAATCACAGGCACCGCTCCCCTGTATGAGCGCTACTTCCTGGGCACCAGTACCACCCTGAGGGGCTGGAATAAGTATGAAATTGATCCGGTGGGTGGAAACCGGATGGTCCACAATTCCGTCGAGTACCGTTATGGCGTTTTCCAGATTTTTTACGATTCGGGCGCCGTTTGGGAAAGCGGCCAGCCTGCCGTTGTGAGACACTCGATCGGAACGGGGCTGCGCCAGGGTCCGCTGTTTGTAGACGTGGCGTTTCCGGTTCGGGAAGGACACGTGGATCCGATTTTCATGGTGGGCATGAATTATTGATGGCGCATTCCGCGCGCGAAAAGATCAGCCGCAGGAGCTGGCTTCTGGCCGGCCTGGCGATTCCTCTGTTTCGCGCACGGGCGGCCGACGATCTTTCCGTCATTTTCGATGGCGACACCCTGCGCGTGGCCGCTCCTCAGTTGCACTTTTTGTCCGGCAAGACCCTGGCTCGGTTGAAGGACGCCAACACCGTGGTATTCCTTTCGCAAATCACGCTGTTCGGCGACGACCATGCCACGGTTTTCCGGCGCGATCACGAACGCCTCACCATCAGCTACGACATTTGGGAGGAGAAGTTCCAGGTGGCGCTGGCCGTGGACCAGCGCTCGGCCTCGCGGCTCTCGCTCGCCGGAGCGGAGGCGTGGTGCCTGGATAAACTCGCCATCAGCACACTCGGTTTGGCCCCCAACCGGCCTTTCTGGTTGCGCTTCGAGTTGCGGGAGGCGGATCCGCGCGAATCCGCCACAGTGATTGGGGATCCCGGTATCAGCCTGCGTGGGCTCATCGAACGATTCGCCCGCAAGCCGGGGGCGGATGAAGCGCATTGGATGCTGGAGGCGGGCCCTCTTCGCCTTGCGGATCTCCATCGCAGGGTGGCGCGTGGGACCGAAAACCGTGAATCGGCTTCGTAACAGACTCATCCTCATCTTCCTGGCGGCCACGCTGGTACCCGTGGCGCTTACGGTGTGGATCACCAACTCGCTGCTGGAACGCAGCTTGGAGTATTCCTCCACTACCCAACTCAATGCGCTTTCGAAATCCGCAGAACTCATCGGGCACGAATTCTACCGGCACATGCGCGAGGATTTGAAGGAGCAGGCCGCGTCCGGCCGGCTGGCGCCGGTTCAATACCGCCAGTCTGAGCACAGTCGCTGGCCGGAAACCGTTCAGTCCTTCGCTAGCGGCACTGAATCCGAAGGGTTCTCGCTGGCCGGGAAAGAGGGCAACCGCCTGCAGTACATGGTGCGGCAGGCCGGCGACATCTGGGTCTATGAGATGGCGCTCGGCGAAGTCGGGATGGACCGTCTCTCGAGACAAATCGGTGAGGCGCGCGGACTGGTGGAGCGAGCCAACAGCCTAGACCTGCGCCGCGGGTTCAAGCTGGTCTACGTGCTGCTGGCGGCATCCGTCTGGCTGGTCTCTCTGGCCCTGTTGGTTTACTTTGCGCATCGCATCAGCCGCCCGATCCTGGAACTCACGGCGGGATTGACTCGGCTCGCTTCCGGCGATTTGAACGCCCGCGTCGCGGTACGGCAGGATGACGAGATCGGCCGCGCAGTGGTGGCGTTCAACGATATGGCCGGCCGGCTACAGGAGAGCACGGAGCGGCTGGTCTATCTGCGGCAGGTGGCCAGTTGGCAGGCGCTGGCGCGCAAGACTGCGCACGAAGTCAAGAATTCTCTAACACCCATCCGGCTCACGGTCGAGGAGATGCTGGCACGCGCCGGCGGTTCGGACCGCGCCTTCCTCGAACAGGCCGCACAGATTGTCGTAGATGAGATCGAAACGCTGGAGCGCCGCGTGCGCGCTTTCTCGCAATTCGCCTCCGAACCGCCGGTGAGCCCGGCTACCGTGGATGTCAACTCGCTGCTTGAGGAGCGCATGGCGTTCTTGAAGACAGCCCATCCCGAGGTGGCCTACGATTGCCGGCTGGCGGACCAGGCGCCCCGCGTGATGGCCGATCAGGATCTGATCAAGGGCATCCTGACCAACCTGCTGGAGAACGCGGCTGAAGCGGCGGGACAAGGCGGCCGCATCCTGGGCATGACGTCCGCCGAGAACGGCCACGTGGCCATCGAGGTCCACGACTCCGGGCCGGGACTCAGCGAACAGGCCCAGGCGTCGCTGTTTCAACCGACAATTTCTTTCAAGAAACGCGGCATGGGTCTGGGACTTTCCATTGCCCGCAAGAGCGCCCTCCTGTCGGGCGGCGATATCGTTCTGGTGAAAGGAGAGCTGGGCGGCGCTGGTTTCCGCGTGTTGCTGCCCGCAACGGCCAATGCCCACCAGGCGCGTCCTGATCGTGGATGACGAAGAGAATATCGGGCGCTCGCTACGGTTGATCCTGGAACGCGAAGGCTATGCGGTCAACTTGTGCCGCTCGGTAGCCGAGTTTCAGGCGCACCCGGATGTCACGCGCGCGGACGCCTTTCTGTTCGACATGAAACTGCCGGACGGCAACGGCATCGACCTGCTCCGGGCCGTGCGGCACACGGGCGTGTCGTCGCCGGCGATCATGATCTCCGGGCACGGCACCATTGCCGACGCGGTGGAGGCGACCCGCGCCGGAGCCTTCGATTTCCTGGAAAAGCCGCTGAGCCGCGACCGCGTGCTGCTGGCTCTCAAGAACGCGCTCGAACACTCCAACCTGCGCAAGGAGAATGAGCGCCTGCGGGAACTGGTGGGCGGCGCCCCCAGCATGATCGGCAGCAGCCCGGCGTGGGTGCGCGCGGTGGAACAGGCATCGCTCGCGGCGCGCTCCGACGCACGCGTGCTTCTGATCGGCGAATCCGGCACCGGCAAGGAACTGCTGGCGGCCCACATCCACAACTCCAGCCCCTTCGCTTCCGGACCCTTCGTGAAGGTCAACTGCGCGGCCATTCCGACCGAGCTGTTGGAGACCGAACTGTTCGGACACGAGAAGGGCTCGTTCACCGGCGCCACGGCCACGCGCCGCGGCAAATTCGAATTGGCGGATGGCGGCACCATCTTTCTGGACGAAGTGGGCGATCTGCACGGCGCCTCGCAAGCCAAGCTGCTGCGCGTGCTGCAGGAAGGCGAGTTTCACCGCGTGGGCGGTGAGCAGATCATTAAGGTGAACGTGCGCGTGATCTCGGCCACCAATCGCGATCTGTCGGCCATGGTGGCGCAGGAGAAGTTCCGCGAAGACCTGTATTACCGCCTGAGCGTGGTGCCCGTCCGCGTGCCCGCGCTGCGCGAGCGGCCGCAGGATATTCGACCGCTGGCCGAATACTTTCTGGAGGATTTCTGCGCGCGCAACAATTTCAAATCCCGCGCGCTGGATCCGGCGGTGCTGCCCCTGCTCGAAAGCTATGGCTGGCCGGGTAACGCGCGCGAGCTGCGCAACGTGATCGAGCGCATGGCGATACTCTCGCCCGGCGACCGCCTGACCAAGGATTCGATTCCGGTAGAGATCCGCGTGCAGCGGGAATCCGGCCCAAAGTCGAGTGTTCAGGAAGCCCGCGAATCGGCCGAGCGGGAGCACATTCTACGCGCGCTCGAAGAAGCCAAGTGGAACGTGTCCGGCGCCGCGCGGGCGCTGGGCATGGAGCGCACTAACCTGCACAAGCGAATACGGGCTTTGGGATTGAGCCGGGAGAATTCGCGGTAGCGCGCTCAACATAGCGAATGTCACGGCAACACTACGTTACAATTAGCGGAGTTGGACCTGCGACTGCCGGCTGTTGGGACGTCCAGTCGTACCACTTCGCTGGGGCTGGCATTGGAAGTAGAAGGCGCAATGCCGCAAAGTTGGTTGCCAAGGTTGCCGCATCGGCGGGTGAAAGAGCCGCCGACGCGTTTTGGAACACCTCCTTGGCGCTATTGTAGGCAGCCTGAGGCGTAAGTCCGTCAGCGATCGCCCTATCTATGGCTTCATCGCATTGAATGAAAATCCCCGCGGTGTTCGTGTCCTGCGAAATGTTCGGAAACGTGAATTGAGCGTTATAGCCGAAAAATGCGATGCATCCGTTACTAACTAAATCGGGGCCAAGTGCAATGGCGTCAAAGCAGGAAAAGAGATGGACTATCTTACGCTGAAACATTCCAAAAGGGTAGGCCCCCACGGTAATTAGGCTTTCGCTGGTGCTTCTAAGGTACGATCGCCCATCCGGCGGACCATGCCCGACGCCCGTAATGTAGACGACCGAATTGTTGTTATCGGTCTCGAAATCTTGCCGCTGCGGATCCGTAAGCACATTTACGTTGAAACGCCTCTGGTCTTGCGGCCCTCTGATATAGTCATACACCCCACCACTTCGGGCGCGCGTGTCGCTAGCCAAGGTGGTAATGTCGTCGAACGGGCAGTCGATACCCAGCACTGTCGGGAGTGGTACTGGTGACATTTTCCTGGTGCCCCTCTTAGCTTCCCGACTTCGCGCTGCCAACAAGGCCCTGAATGAATCCGCTGATGTTGAACGTCAGACCCACGAACCAGCCTTCCGAGAACCGCTGCACGGTGTTCGGGCTCGTGCCCATCGTCAGCCCGGGCGCGGCGCGGGACTCCTTGGCGATGCTCAGGCCTCCAGTGAGTTGAACGTTTCGCAAGAGGAATTCACTACTCAAGCCGACGTAGTAGTTCGTGGACGGTGAAGAAAGCGAAAGGCCAAAACTGAAACCGGGAACAAGATCGCTCGGACGCCAATCGCGTTCCGCGTCCATCGGGAACCAATGTTGCAGCCAATACGCGGTGAGAAATAGCAAGGGGTCAACCGTGTGGCTCCTGCCGGTTTGTACGGTTGAGCTGTTTACGACACCGAAAGTGTAGCTTCGAATACTGCTATAAACCACGCCGGCAGCTAGGTTGTAGGTGGAAATCGTGTGAGATTGCGGCAAGGTCATGTTGAGAAGGGTCAGTGTCTGATCGGAGGGCTGGCCCGAGGCGACCGATGCCGGGGCGACCGTCCCGGAGTCTTGCCAGGTTGGCCGGGGCACGATGGGAGGAATCGGAAAAACAGGTTGCTCAGCGTTTGTCGCCGCCGGCATCGCCTGAGTAGCTACATAGAAGTGACCATTCGGGTAGACGATCGCACCGGGCGCGTAGTTCGTATTTTGCCAAGCGAATTGGCTCGTGTCTCCAGCTAGCCCGATTTCCTGCCATGTCGGGCCGGACGATGGTTCGCTTACTGTAGCGCCCATTGCGGTCGGGAATGGTGGACTAGCAGCACCCGGAGGTCGCTGGAGCGGCCTGGACGGCTTTGTAGAAATGGAAGGTGTTCGGTCGGATCACTGCGCCTGGATAGTAAAGATGCATGGGTTGCCAATCTGGTGGCGCAGCCGCCGCATATTGCCACGTGACCCCCCCATCCATAAAGCTGGGTATCGCCTGTTCCGTGCTCACATCCATACTTGGATTGGGAAATGTCGGTGGCGTGGCCGCGGATACGCCCGGTTGTACGGCGAGATAATAGTGCCCATTGGCGGGATCGATTATCGCATCCCCGATAGAATACGCGGTGCTCGCCAGCCATCTCTTCACCGTGGTCGAGGGTGCGGTGGTGCCGGCATCCAGCCATGTCAGAGTCGTGGCTGGTTCGGGGATCGCTGGACCCCCTGGCATTGTTGGAAATGGGCCAGCTCCAGTTTGGGAAACACCAGCCGCGCCGGCCACATAGTAGTTCTTGTTGGCTGAGTTGGCGGGCTGCACGCAACTGCCGGCAGGATAATATGTGCTTGGCTGCCAGGGCTTAGCCGCCACGCACTGTGGGGCCGCGGCGGGAGGGGCGGGCGGTGGTCCCGCCGTGCCTGGTCCGACGTCGTTCCAGGACAGCGTAGTTGAAATTAGTTCTGGAAATGGGGTAGGAATGTACTCTGGCCAGCCCGCTCCAGCGGCGAAGGGCATTGCATCATTCGAGAGTCCGCCCTTGAGGGCCGTGTAGTAGTGGCCGTTGAGGTTTGATGAATTGCCGTTGAGCGGCGGCACTACCACGCTCCCGGCCGGGTAAAGCGTATCGCTGGCCCAAGGCGCACCGGGCGCGGGGGGAGTGTACACGGCGCTGACCGTAACTGTCGGGATGACGTCTCCCGGCAATTCATTTGGCCAAACCAGAAAGAACGCGGTCGGCGCACTGAGATTGGTCGAAGCGGACGGAGCGCCACCGGCGAAACTTGATCTGATTGGAGTTGGGTTAATCGTGTTGCCCTGTTGGTTAGTCACGTTTATGTTGAACAGGCGCACGTGCTCCAGGTTGATGCCGTTGGCACTGATCCCGATTACTAAGCGCTGCCTCATGAGTAGCGGGTGATTCCGGTCCAGCTTGGAGCAAGCGACCTTGTTCAATGCAGATGCCGTCGACGGCTGAAGGATCAATGGCTGAGTGCCGCTAACGGCATATGAGAGGTCGTAACACAACACCCGCGCCGGGGGCAATTTGGGATCCCTGTTGGGGTCGGCGTCTAGGCCAGACCACGGGTAGACCCACGACACTCCTGGAAGTCCGCCGCCGCCGGAACTGGACTGACTTGCATTCGTTGCGTTTGATCCGGCGGGATTCCCAGCCCCTTGTCCCTTCTGCCCGAAAGCGCCAACGGTTAATAAAGATAGCAGCGTGGCCAGTGCGCAAAATGCGAGCGATAGGCGAACCATAAGTAGCCTCCAGTGTCGTTAGTAAGGCATCCCGGAAATATGGAGACACACTTACGCAGTGCGGCCTCACCGTCTCTGTTGGTTAACTAGATATGTCGTACTTGGACTTCGAAATTGGAAAAAAATCATACCGTGGCTAGATACGAGGTGTCAAGGTAATTCTACAAAATCTAATCCTTAAAGTTTCTCGTGAGGAGTTTGAAGCCAGTCTTCAATACTGTCCATTCTAATCATCCCGCGACCGCCTGACTCAGGATTCGATTCCGGCAGAGATCCGCGTGCAACGGGGGTCCGGTCCGAAGTCGAGTGTTCAGGAAGCCCGTTATGGGACTCGTCAAAAATAGTCCCATGAGCTTCGACCAGCCGTTCGGCCTGGTCGCCCTGGACTGGGCTTGCCGGCCCGGCCGCGGTAGCAAGTGGCATCCTGCTGTCACCAGCGATCAAGCGGGAGTTCGGCGCGCTGGCAAAGGCATTAACCGCATAGCCAGAAGAAGGCGAGCTGCAACCGCGCAGCCTGAAGGGCGGCCGGGCTCGGTCCATCCTCCGAACCCGGCGCCATAGCTGCGTCCGCGGGCGAGCGACAGAAGCACCGCCCTCTGCTTTCAACGCCCCGACAAGCTTCCCTGCAAGAACGCAATCACCTTCGGAATTGCATCCAGCGATGACTCGGCGTTGCCTTTCGGCGTACCGCCCGCTTCTACATCGCGGCCCGACGTCGGATTCCTGGTGGCTCCCTGCCAGGCGGGAACGATCTCAGGACGGCCCGCTCCATGTCCGGCGTGTGGGTACTTCAAGTGTTCCACCGGGTAGGCGAACTGAGTCCGCTTGAGGCGCCCCACAATCGAATCCGCCATGGACGACGAAGGCCAGACCCGATCCTCTTCGCCGGAAATCAGAAGTATGGGGCCCTGGGTGTGCTCCACTTCAATCACCGCGTGCATCGCCATTACTTCCTGGTCTATCCGGGCGCGCAACGGCTGAAACGCCAGCCCGTTGCCGTTCCGCGTCCACGCATAAGGCACCGACGTGAAGCCGCAGCATGCCGGATATCGTACGTTGGCCGGAGCGTAGGCTACTACGGCTTGGACTCCGCGGAACATGGATCCCACCTGGAGCGCGAGTTCGGCGCCGCGTGAGACACCCATCACGGCGATGTGGTCGCCTATGATTTCCGGCCGGTGCGCCATCCAATTCAGGGCACGGCCGAAGTATTCGAGCGGAATCCCCGCGAGTTCCCGCGGCAGATCGTCGTAGCGAAAATAGGCCAGCGCGAGAGCGGCAAATCCATGCGAGGCAAGCCAGGCCGCGCGCAGTGACATCATGCCTCCCTCGGATCCGCCCAGAACCAGGACTGCGGGGTGCCGGTCCTTTCCCGGCGGCAAGAACAGCATACCGCGCAGTCCGTCATCATGCAGGCTGACTCGCTCCACGCCTGCCGCGAATGGTATCTGCTCCATGCGCGCGGCCGCCAGTTGTTCCTTTCCACGCATCAATTGAAACTCGATCGTCTGCACACCGGCCTGCCGCGGTGGCTGATAGCGGGAGGTCTTCCGGGAAGATGGCATCATGGACCAAATCAGACCCATGGACGATACTTCCTTATACGAACCCGCGACCGCCGGCTGCTTGGATGTATCGATGATGCCTTGACTGTCGGCAACAAACTCCGCCTGCGAGGTCCAGCGCGCATCCTCTCCATCGATCAGCTCGGCATGGATCGCCAGACGCTCGCTCGGTTGACACCCAGTTACTCGGATGGAAGCCGCCTCGTCCATCATTACGCGACTCGGAGTGACTTCAATCGTCTGGGCGTGAAGACCAAGAAATGCAATGCAGGAAAGACAGGCTACGATCCGCACAACCTCTCCAGATTACAAGAGAATTCCCCGACCGGGACTGTGAGTTTCGACACAAGGATAATATCCAAATTATTACAGTAATATTACATCTTAATATCTTAATTCGAGTTACCGTGAAATTTAAAGAGGGAATTTGATACGAGTATTTATCCAAAGGGCACAGGCGCCCGCGTTCTTCTGACCTCTGTTTTCGGGCCTTACGCACAAGATGATGAATTCGGCAGCCGCCGCATCAACCCGATGGAGCTTTACCACAACCAGGTGACGCGCGCCCAGGGATGCTTCTCGTTGCGGATGTTCCATCGCTCGTGGGGCATCATGATGATCCAGGCGAACATCTCTGCTCCTTCCACGCTTCTGGATTTCCCGACTCGCGAGGCGTTTGCAAAGGAGCTGGCCGACCATCGATACGATATCGTCGGTATCTCATCCATCATCGTGAATATCGGCAAGGTGCGGGAGATGTGCCGGATGGTGCGCCGGCTTTCGCCCGATTCGACCATCGTGGTGGGCGGGCACGTCTGTGCCATTCCGGGCATCGAGCACATGATCGATGCCGACCATATCGTGCGCGGCGACGGCATCGCCTGGATGCGCGGCTTTCTCGGTGAAGATGTGAATGCTCCCATCCGCCACCCGCACATTACCTCGGGCTTCGATATCCGCGCCATGGGAATCAAGGTGCCCACTGCGGCCGGAAGCACGGCGGCCACTATAATCCCTTCGGTGGGCTGTCCGATGGGATGCAACTTCTGTACCACTTCGGCCTTTTTCGGCGGCAAGGGAAAATCAATCAACTTCTACCAGACCGGCGAAGAGCTGTTCAATGTCATGTGCGAAATGGAATCGTCCATGAAGGTGCGCTCGTTCTTCGTGATGGACGAGAATTTTCTGCTCTATCGCCAGCGCGCCATGGATCTGCTCGATCGGATGAAGGCTGGGGGTAAGGCCTGGGCGCTCTACGTATTTTCGTCGGCCAACGCCATTAGCAAATACACCATGCGGGAGCTGGTGGAACTCGGTGTCTCCTGGATCTGGATGGGTCTGGAGTCTCCGCGCTCCGCGTATGCCAAGCTGCAGGGCCACGACACGCTGGCACTCACAAAAGAGCTGCGCCGGCACGGCATCAAGCTGCTGGGCTCTACCATTGTCGGGTTGGAGCACCACACGCCCGAGAACATTCAGGCCGAGATTGAGCATGCCGTCTCGCATGAGACCGACTTCCATCAGTTCATGCTCTATACGCCGGTGCCTGGCACGCCGCTTTACCGGGAGATGCTGGAGAAGCGCCGGCTGCTGGACGTCGATCTGGCCGACATTCACGGACAGCACAAGTTTAACTTCGAGCACGCAGCCATTTCGCGCGACGACTCCAATCGTTTTCTGGAGGCGGCCTTCCGGCGCGACTTCCAGCGCAACGGCCCGAGCCTCTTTCGCATCTGCCGAACCACGCTCGAAGGCTGGAAGCGGTATAAACGCGATGCAGATCCCCGTGTCCGCGAACGCTTCGCGTGGGAAACTCGCTCGATCAAGACTGCGTACAGCGGCCTGCTGTGGGCCATGGAACGGCAACTTAGAGGGGCTAACGAGAGCATGAGCCAACAGATCCGTGCGTTGCGTCGGGAAATCGGCTGCGAATTCGGAGTGGTCACTCGGGTGATCGGCCGCCTCCTTGGACCAGTGCTGCTTTGGACCAGCCGCCGGGAACAGAAGCGACTGGACGCAGGCAAGACCTACGAACCAAAAACGTTCATCGAGCACCGGAATTGGCATCTCGGTGGGGCAGACGATCGGTTTCCGTCGTCTGCCAGACGCCGGCAGACCACAAACAACGATGGTCTGCCCCACAACGCCGTCAGTCGGCAGCGAAGCGATTCAGCTCTTCGAGTTCTTTGAGCTTGCGGCGCCGCAAAACGGCGAACCATATCAGGTAAGCGGCGGACACAACGCAGGCGATCCCATCGCCCAGCACCAATCCCCACAGGGAGGGTTGCTGGAACGCAAAGTCCCATGTGAGCCACGGCACAACGATGGCAAAACTGACCGCAACCCGCACCAGGCCGGTCATCATACGGAGTGTCATGGTCTTTCCCGACCCGTTAGGCCCCACCAACCCCGTGATGCACCCGCCGGGAGCGGTGAAACTGATGCCATCAACGGCGGGAACGCGGCCGAAAAATTTGCGGATATCCTCAATTTGAATTCATGGCTGTCGATATAGTCTCGGCGGCAGGAAAGAACTTACACAGCGTTACTCGATTTGCCGCCGGGAAACACGTGCGGTGATGCACATTCAACTTTTGGATAGTCTTGTTGCGGCGGAGGATTTGTAGGCTATACTTGTTTACCCATAAGCACTAATAAGTAACGCGTTTAGTGCAGAGGTTTAACCAATGAAATGGGCGCTTGCATTATTACTTGCTTTCTTGGCACTCAGCCTCACAGCGGTCGCCGCCGATGAGAATGAAGAAGGCTTGGCCAGCTGGTATGGCGAGCCATACAACGGCCGGGTTGCGGCCAGCGGCGAGACTTACGACATGGAGGAGCTGACGGCCGCACATCGAACGCTACCGTTCGGCACCACCGTCCGGGTGAATCGGCTCGACACAGGAGCTAGTGTGGTCGTACGGATCAACGATCGCGGCCCGATCCCGGAAGATCGCATCATCGACCTTTCGAGAGCCGCCGCGCGCAGGATCGGCATGATTGAACCCGGCATCGTGCCGGTGGTTTTGCAGGTGGTGAAGGGTGGAGCGGCCGGTTCCCGGATGGTTTACGCCGTTCAAGTCGGCGCCTTCCGCATCCGGCAGAACGCCGAGAGAGCTCTTCAGGCCATGGTGCAATACGGAACCGCGAGAATGGTCTTCCGCACTGAGACCCAGTGCTGGAGCGTGCTGGTAGGTGAAGCCGAAACCCGGGCGGAAGCCGAATCGATCAGCGAACGGATTCGCGGGAACCCGCACCTGACCAGCGCCTTTGTGGTGCGAGTCGAATTCGCCGATAATACGATCGCCCAATGAGCATCGGGCTGCGCCGCCTTGGGTTACACCATAAACCTGAGCCGTAAAATGGAAGCACCGGACCATGTTCAAACCCGCTTCCGGCCTCGCTGCGCTGGCTGCGTTCGCAGCCGCCCCATTGTGGGCGCACCATTCCGCCGCCGCTGAGTACGACGCTTCCAAACTCCTGGTCCTCACCGGCGCAGTTACGAAGGTCGAGTGGAGCAACCCTCACGTCTATTGCCACCTGGACGTGAAGAACGCAGGCGGCGCCACCATCGACTGGTACCTGGAAATGGCCAGCCCCAACGGAATGCTGCGCCAGGGCTGGAGACCTACGACCATAAAGCCGGGCGACATGGTCACAGTGGAAGCCTACGCTGCCAAGGATCACGCCACGTTAGCGAAAGCCCATCGTGTTAAGGTGCCCGACGGTCGCTGGTTGTTCGCCGATTCCAGCGGCCCCGAGAGCCGGCCGGAATAAACTAGGCGCCTTTCAGCCCACTTTCCGTCGCTCAACTTGAGCGGCGAAAAAAAGGGAAGTAATTGAATGGCAAGGGAAACCTGAAAATCCGTCGCTCAACTCAAGCGGCAGAGACTCGATCTACTCCCGGCGAACTGCTAACGGGCATCATCGAATTTTAGGGAACGCCGTTTCCCAGGAGTAATCTTCGGCATAGGCTACGTATTCAAAAACAGCCGCTCGCGCATCGCCGTCGCGAAACGGATACTGGCGGATGCCCGCGCGTCGCCGAACGAAGCTCCGATCCCGCCAGCTATACCCTCGTATTTCCGCGGCGGATTGGTCCCGAGTATGATGGTTGCAAGTGGGGGAACGTGTGTGGGTCCGGCGTTATCGTGCAAAATGTGGATTTGCATACGCTTGGGCCGAAACATCGAAGCCTGGTGAGGGGCGTCACGCATCCAATCCTGAGTACTGTGTGTCGAGTCGAAAGGTCCAACTTCCTAAACGTCACACGATTTTCCGATCTGTCCGCCTGCCTTTAAAAGGACCCTGGGGTGAAGCCTAGTGAAGCCGCAATACTTTGCTCTTCTTGCGCTTGCCGCAGGACTGAACGCATTCTTGGAAGGATGCTCCGGCAGTTCCGCCAGCATCGCAAAGCCTTCTCCGCCGCTGGAAGTCCTGGTCACGCCCGTGACCCAGAAAAATGTCCCGATCTATGGCGATTGGGTTGCCACCCTCGACGGCTACGTGAACGCTAATATTCAGCCGCAAGTGACGGGATACGTCGTCGAACAAAAGTATCGCGAAGGTTCGTTCGTGCAAAAGGGCGATATTCTGTTCGAAATCGATCCCCGTCAGTTTCAGGCAGCTCTGGATCAGGCGCAGGGGCAGCTGGCACAGGCTAGAGGGCAGTTGGCGCAGGCTCAGGCGCAACTCGGCCTGGCGATCATCAACGTGAAACGCGATACGCCGCTGGCCGCCGCACGAGCGATCGCACAGAGTCAGCTGGATACCGATATTCAGGCGCAGGCGCAGAACGAGGCGCAGGTGAAGGCGGCCCAGGCGAACATCCAAACGTATCAGGCGGCGGTGGAAACGGCCGAGCTGAATGTCGGGTTTACACACGTCCGCTCGCTCATCGACGGCATCGCGGGCATCGCCACCATACAGATCGGCAATCTGGTTGGGCCCACTACCGTACTGACAACTCTCTCGCAGGTCGACCCGATCAAGGTCTACTTTTCGATTAGCGAGCAGGAGTACATGGCGCTTGCCGGCCGTCTAAAGACGGGAGGTGGCGAAGATTTCCTGCGCGTCAATAGCACTGTGCCTCTGCAATTGACGCTCTCCAACGATGCGGTTTATCCGCACCCCGGCCGCATCGTGTTCGCGGACCGGCAAGTGAACAGCCAGACGGGAACCATTCGCATCGTCGGCGCATTCCCGAACCCCGGCAACGTCCTTCGGCCGGGACAGTTCGGCCGCATCCGCGCCCTCACAACAATGAAGCAAGGGGCGCTCCTCATTCCACAGCGCGCTGTTAGTGAATTACAGAGCCGCTACCAGGTAGCCGTGGTTGGTCCGGATAATCGCGTGAGCATACGGACGGTCCAGGTAGGCGACCGTGTCGGGCCGATGTGGATCGTCGACAGCGGTCTCGAAAAGGGAGATCGGGTAGTTTCGCAAGGAACCGCGAAGGTGGCGGACGGCACCGTAGTGACGCCTAAGCCCGATACGGAAGCCTCAGGCACTCACGAGTAGCCACGCGCATGTCCACATTCTTCATCCGGCGGCCGATCGTTGCCATGGTGATCGCCATAGTTATGGTGATCGTGGGCCTGGTGTCCATTACCTTGCTGCCCGTGGCGCAGTTTCCCAGTATTGTTCCGCCAGAGATCCAGATCTCGGCCACATACCCGGGCGCGGACGCTCAGACGCTCGAACAATCGGTGGCCGCGCCGCTCGAGGAGCAAATCACTGGCGTCGACAACATGAACTACATGTATTCGGTGAACGCCAACAATGGGCAAACCCAGATCACGGTGGATTTCGACGTCAAAACGGATCCCAACATCGATCAGGTGCTGTCGCAGTTGCGCACCTCGCAGGCGCAATCCCAACTGCCGGCGCAGGTCAACACCGCCGGATTGACCATCCGAAAATCGCCCACCTCGCCGTTATTGCTGGTAGCGCTTTATTCGCCGCACGGGTCATATGACAATGTCTTTCTCGCCAATTACGCCTACATCAATCTGGTCGATGAACTGACGCGCGTTCCGGGCATTTCGCAGATTAACGTTTTCGGCGCAGGACAATACGCCATGCGCTGCTGGGTGAAGCCCGATCAGCTTGCCAAACTGCAGATCACGGTCCCGCAGATCATCCAGGCGCTGCAGGCGCAGAATAATGTGAACCCCGCCGGACAGATCGGAGGCGAGCCCGTGCCCGGCGGCCAGCAGTTTACGTACACGGTGCGCACGCAAGGACGCCTGGTTTCCGCGGCCGAATTCGGAGATATCATCTTGCGCGCAAATCCGGACGGCTCCATCCTGCGCCTGAAGGATGTCGCCCGCATCGAATTGGGCGCGCAGCTCTATAACCTGGAGGGCCGCTATAACGGCAAGCCTTCCGCGATTCTCGCCTGCTACCAGCTTCCCGGGTCGAACGCCGTTGACGCGGCCAACGGGCTGCGCGCGCGCATGGCCCAACTCAGCCGGACATTCCCCAACGATCTCGCATACAGCGTTAGTCTTGACACCACCGCTTCGGTAACGGCGGGCATGCACGAAATTCTGATCACGCTGCTGGAGGCTCTCGGCCTGGTGGTGCTGGTGGTCTACCTGTTTCTGCAAGGCTGGCGGGCAACCTTGATTCCATTAATGGCCGTGCCCGTTTCCTTGATCGGCACGTTCGCCGTGTTTCCGCTGCTTGGATTCTCCATCAACACGCTGTCCTTGTTTGGACTGGTGCTGGCCATCGGCCTGGTAGTGGACGATGCCATCGTCGTGGTCGAGGCCGTGGAGCGCCACATCGAGGAAGGCATGTCGCCGCACGTTGCATCGATCAAGGCGATGGAGGAGGTTTCCGGACCCGTAATCGCGGTCGCGCTCATCCTGGCTGCGGTGTTTATTCCTACCATTTTCATCGGAGGGATCACCGGACGGCTGTATCAGCAATTCGCCGTCACCATCGCTATCTCCGTGATCTTGTCGGCCTTCAACGCGCTCTCCCTCAGCCCGGCGATGTCGGCCCTTTTGCTGAAGCCGAAAGACAAGAAGCGGAGACCCGGTTTGCTCGGCCGCTTTTTCAGCTGGTTCAATCGAGGTTTCCTTCGCGTCACCCAAGGGTATCTCGGAATTTCGGCGGTTCTCATCCGCAAAGCCGTGGTAGCGCTGGCGCTGCTGGTCGCGCTCTCGGCGGCCGCCGTACTGATCGGTCGCACTCTGCCGAATTCTTTTCTGCCGGAAGAGGATTACGGGTACATTTACGTAAACCTGCAACTGCCCTATGCCTCATCATTGCAGCGAACCTCCGCCGCCGCGCGGCAGGTCGAAGACATGATTCTGCACACTCCCGGCGTCGCGGGCTGTACCTCGGTGATCGGGCTCAGCCTTCTGAGCCGGGTGCAAAACACATACAGCGCGTTTTTCTTCGTGACGGAGAAGCCCTGGGACGAGCGTAAGAAGCCCGAGGAACAATATGCCGCGATCCAGAGTCACATCACGCAGGCGGTGTCGAAGCTGCCCGATGGGGTGGGCTTCTCATTTTCACCGCCGGCGATTCCCGGCGTCGGCACGTCCGGCGGAGTTATTTTCATGCTGGAAGACCGGTCGGGCGCCGATCTTTCGTTTCTCACGCAAAACGTGGACAAGTTCATGACCGCGGTTCGCAAACGGCCGGAGCTCACCGGTATTGCGACTTCTTATCTTCCCGATGTGCCGCAGGATTACGTGACGGTTGACCGCGCCAAAGTGGAGCGCCAGCAGGTGAACATTGCCGACGTCTACCAAACGATGGGCGCGTTTCTGGGGGGATATCTCGTTAACTACTTCAATCGTTTCGGGCGGCAATGGCAGGTGTACGTCGAAGCGGACGGCGACTACCGCACGCGGATTGAAAACCTGGGACAGTTCTACGTTGCAAACAGCAGCGGCGGCATGGTGCCGCTGAGCGCGGTAACCAGCGTGAACAGCATTACCGGTCCCGAGTTCACCATGCGCTACAACGAGTACCACGCGGCCCAGATCAATGCCACGGCCGCGCCCGGCTACAGCTCGGGCCAGGCCATGAAGGCTCTGGAGGACACGTTCGCGGCCACCATGCCCCGCGAGATGGGCTTCGATTATTCCGGCATGTCGTTCCAAGAGCAGAAGGCGGCGCAGGGCGTTTCGACGCTCCAGGTCTTCGGCTTATCGCTGCTGTTTGTCTTCCTGATTCTGGCGGCGCAATATGAGAGCTGGTCGCTGCCGTTCAGCGTTCTGCTGGGGACCCCTGTTGCGGTTTTCGGGGCTTATCTTTTCTTGTGGTGGCGCCATTACGAGAACAACATTTACGCCCAGATCGGGCTGGTGATGCTCATCGGGCTGGGCGCCAAGAACGCGATTCTGATTGTCGAATACGCCAAGCACGAGTATGAATCGGGCCACACCGCGGCGGAGGCGGCGCTGACTGGCGGCCGTATCCGCCTGCGTCCCATTCTAATGACGGCCTTCGCTTTCATCCTGGGCTGCATCCCGCTGTGGACGGCATCCGGCTCGGGGGCGGTGTCGCGGCGTATCCTGGGAACGGCTGTGATTGGTGGGATGCTGGCAGCATCGCTGCTGGCAATCTTCCTGATTCCCGTCACGTTCGATGTGGTCGAAACGCTGACGGCCCGAATGAAGCGCTGGGGCAAGGCAGGCGATGAGCCGGAACCGGAGGAGAGACCGGCGTGAAGCGTGCTGCCGCTGGTGCGTTGTGCCTGACGTCATTGATGATCCTGGCCTGCTGCACGGTGGGACCCAACTACAAGCGGCCCTCCGTAAGCGTTCCGCAAACGTACTACAATGCCGGGCCGGGGCAGACGACGGACACGGCCTCTCTGGGAGACGAAAAATGGTGGGCGCTGTTTCGGGATCAGGAATTGCAGAAGCTCATTCGAACGGGTTTAGAGAACAACTACGACACAAGAATCGCCGCCAGCCGGATTCTGCAAGCGCAGGAACAGGTTGGCATCACCCGAGCGAACCAATTTCCCAGCATTAGCGCCGCACCCGGGTTCACGAGCCAGCGTCTGCCGGGCTTCACGTTCAGTTATTTCCAACTGGAAGCACTCTTTTCGTGGAACGTCGATTTTTGGGGACAATATCGCCGGGCAACGGAGGCGGCTCGCGCCAATCTGCTTGCGGCCGGCTGGAACCGGCAGCAAGTTATCAGCACGCTGGTTTCGAATGTGGCGACCGCATACTTTGAGATGCGTGAGCTAGACACCGAACTGGCGATCTCCACAGATACGCTGGCGTCGCGGCGGGAATCGCTGGCGCTGACCGAGACACTGGCCAACGGCGGTGCGGCGGCGCTGGTGGACGTGCGGCAGGCTGAGCAGCTAGTCGAAACGGCAGCGGAAACGATCCCCGACACAGAGCGCCAGATCGGCCTCGAAGAAGACCTCATTAGTACCTTGATCGGCGATAACCCGCACGCCATTCCCCGCGGCGCTGCGTTTACAGATCAGCCGACGCCGCCCGAGGTCCCAGCGGGATTACCCTCGCGCCTGTTGGAGAGGCGGCCGGACATTCGCGCCGCCGAGGCGCAACTGGCGGCCGCCACCGCGAACATTGGCGTGGCGCGGGCGGCGTTTTTTCCCAGCCTGCCGCTAACCGGAGGCGCCGGTATCCTGAGCACGACCTTTGCAGGCCTATTTGATGCCCCTGGCGCGGGTTGGAACTTCAGCGGACCGCTCACGCAACCGATCTTCGAAGCCGGCCGATTGCGAGCGAACCTGCGGTTGTCGCAAGCGCAACAGCAGCAGGCGTTGCTCACCTACCAGCAGACCATTCAGACAGCGTTCCGGCAGGTTTCCGACGCTCTGATCGCTTATCGGAAGTATCGCGATTTCACCCTGCACCAGCAACTCTTGACAGCAGCGGCGGAGGACGCCGCCCGCCTTTCGGATCTGCGCTACCGCGGCGGCGCCACCAGTTATCTGGAAGTGCTCACCAGCCAGACGAATTCTTTTTCCGCGCAGCTCAATCTGGCGCGGGCCCGCCTGAATGAGCGTTTGTCGTTGGTTCAGCTTTACACCGCGCTGGGCGGTGGATGGGAGCAGTAGAGCAATATACCGCAAGTGGAAATTTCTTCTGCATGCTGCCTGGGCTGGGCATGCGGAACGCACGTCCCGTGGCCCCGCCCCTCCACCATCGACTGGTACCTGGAAATGGCCAGCCCCAACGGAATGCTGCGCCATGGCTGGAGGCCCACGACCATAAAGCCGGGCGACATGTTCACAGTGGAAGCCTACACTGCCAAGGATCACGCTATGCTAGCGAAAGCCCATCGTGTTAAGGTGCCCGACGGTCGCTGGTTGTTCGCCGATTCCAGCGGCCCCGAGGGCCCGCCGGAATAAACGATGCGCCCTTCAGCCCACTTTCCGTCGCTCAACTTGAGCGGCGAAAAAAATGGAAGTAATTGAATGGCAAGGGGAACCTGAAAATCCGTCGCTCAACTCAAGCGCGGAGACTCGATCTACAGCTACCGACTAGGTAATTTCAGGGAGCGGCGTGTTACGGGAGGAATCGTTCACGATTCCAACATCCGAACATGGGCTGCGTGACGGGCACACCAGCGGATCGGGCGTTGGACGGCCAAGTTACTGCCGCCGTGGGTCGTCGGGCGAACTCCAGCAGGCCCTCACCGACCGTCGTGATTGTGATTCAATAGTGATACCCCCCCGAAACGGCAGTTCGATCAGCGGCTCCGGTTAGCATTACACGAAGTTTGAAAGAAGCTGGGAAAACTCAAATGGGCATCTTCCTCAAGGCTGCATACGAGGTACTTCAGGCTGCACAGAAGCCACTGAGCGCACGGGAGATAACCGAACTGGCGCGGAATGGCGGTCTGCTCGACTCGTCCGGCAAAACTCCATGGCAAACGATGAAGTCAAAGCTGTCGACGAATATATTGAACCAGGGCGACCATTCGGTCTTCATGCGATCCGCAAAAGGCGCGTTCGCATTGCGCGAGTGGAGGAGGTCCTGTCCAGAACACATTGCGGATCGGTACCAGAAGGCCTTGTTCGACGAGGATATCGTAGTCTTTCCAACGTCTTCGCTGAGTAAATACGTCCCGGGGGTTGGGCTCTATACCGGTGAGTTTGACCGAACGGCCCTGCTCGACGAATGCAGACCTATGCGAAGACGCGACGCAGAAGAGGATTTCTCTGTAATTCAACTCGTGTCCGTCTTCGTGATCCGGCGTCGGGATCGTTACCTGACCTACAAGCGGACGAAACGTCTGCCTGAAAGCCGGCTGCATGGGGTCTATTCAATTGGTTTCGGCGGCCATTTGAATCCTAATGATCTGCTGCCTCTGCTCAACATCTTCGACCCGACCTTAGGAGTTCCCCTATTGGAGAGGGAACTCCGCGAAGAAATCAAGTTCGAGTCTTTGGGACCGACGGCGATCTTATATCGTGGCCTCCTCTACGACGATTCACGAGAAGTCAGTAGACAGCACCTAGGGCTCACTTATGATGTCATAACTGAGTCCGACCATTTTGAGATTGGCGAGAGAGGATTCTTGATCGACGCAAAGTATGAAACTCTGGACGAAATGCGACAGCGGCGGCACGATTTCGAAAACTGGTCTCTGCTGCTAATGGAAGAGGAGACTAATTGCCGGCGGCAAACCCTGGCCCAGCCATTAATGCGATAGGGCTCAACGTCATCGCCAGTATCCTGTATGCCATCGCCGTCTATCTCGGCGAGCGTATCTATTCCGGAGCCGCTCGCAAGAATCCCGCTTATCGTCGTCTGCGTCTCCTGGCTATCGTCGTTCTCTGGATTCTCCTCAATGTAGGCTTTTTCCTGCTGGTCTCCAGTTGGTGGCTCGCCCTCCTGATTACCTCCATCGTTTTAGGCGTGGTCGTATTCAAGGAACTAAATCAGTTTTGGCAGATAGGTTTAGTTGGAGCCGATCGTGAAGTAAGGGTCGGGATCGACTACGCCACCGCACTCGGCATGTGCAAGCAGTCCTTTCACTTTCTAGGTATAGGTGCAGCGAAACTGACGCAAAACCAAAAGGCGTTTCGCGATGCTATCGATAGATGTAATCGCACGGAACCCGTTCGGCTTCTTCTCAGCCGACCCGATGAACCCGAATTGGAGCGCTTTGCTCGAATGGCGGGAAAGAGCGAGGAATCCTACCAAAGCACGGTCAGGGAATCGTTGCGGTTCATTGCATCTCTGAGAAACAACGAGGAGAAAAATATTCAGATTAGGTTCTACCCGCAGTTTCCCGCATTTCGTCTTATGTTCATAGATGGTACGATTTGTCTGATGAGCTACTATGTTATGGGAAAGGGCGACGGATCGAACCTTCCACAATTGCATATTGTTAAGATAGCGGGCTCACAGGACATCGAAGCCTTGTATTTTGGTTTCTCCGTGTACTTCGAGAAGATGTGGAACGAGTCGCAGGACTGGGATCCCCGGGAGTTTCTGTGACCCTCGGATCAGTTCACGGCCGCTTTCAGCCATTTCACAACGAGCATTTGGAGTACGTTCTGGCCGCTCAAAGACTTTGTGATTACCTTTGGGTAGGCATCACGAAGTACGATATAACAGCCACTGATTCGAATCCTCTTGGGCGGCACCGGGAACGGCCCGAGAGTAATCCGCTAACATTCTTCGAGCGAATAGGTATTATCAGTGAGGCGCTGACCGAGTCAGGCATCGATCGTGGCAAGTTTGGCTTCGTTCCATTCCCAATCGAGACACCACAGCGACTTCCGGACTTCATGCCAGTCTCGATACCGTGCTACACGACGATCTGCGAAGAGTGGAATAAAGAAAAGATCGATGTTCTGAGAGCCCTCGGATACGACGTGAGGGTGCTGTATCAAAGGGACAATAAAGGTGTAAGTGGTGCAAGGATCCGCAGCGATATTGCCGCAGGCGGTAATTTGTGGAAGGAAAGTGTACCACCAGCAACAGTACGGGCCGTTGAGCGGCTTGATCTAAAAAATCGGCTGCTTAAGCTTCTTCAAGCTGATGGAGTACGCGGAGCATCCGCGAGGAGCGAGTTGCCGCCGGATGCATCGTGAATGCTAGACGGCCCACTGACACCATTCATCAAGTGGCCTGGCGGTAAGAGGTGGGCTGCTGCCCGGATCGCCAAATTGATTACACCTCGTCTTAATGGCACATACTTTGAACCTTTTCTTGGAAGTGGTGCGCTGTTCTTTCACATCCGACCGAAGCGGCCTGTCCTGGCGGACATCAATGGGGAGTTGATAAGTACGTATAAGGCGGTCCGCGATGATCCGCTGCGAGTGGCCAGAATCCTGCGACGTCACGCCGTGACCTCCGAGACATACTATCGGCTACGAAGGACTGAACCGGTGACGCCCGAGGCGCGGGCAGCCCGCTTTCTGTATCTAAATCGAACCGCGTTCGGGGGGATCTACCGTTTAAATCTGGCGGGTGAGTTCAATGTCCCGTATGGCGGCGGCGATCGCACACCGGAATTGCTTTGGAAAACAGGCCTATTGCGGGCGGCCTCGAAAGCACTCCGCTCAGCTAGATTGAAAGTAAGCGATTTCGAACCGATCGTCGATTCGGCTGGCCCTGGAGATGTAGTTTATTGTGATCCAACCTATACAGTCGCACACGATAACAATGGCTTCATTCGGTACAACGAACGAAATTTTTCGTGGTCTGATCAGGAACGGCTTGCTGAGGCAGCGTTCAGGGCTGCTGGTCGGGGTGCAACGGTCATTGTCACGAACGCGCACCACGCATCGATCAAACGGTTATATCGCGGAGCGCGCTTTGAAACAATGTCCCGACTTAGTGCGGTCACCCCACACCCAAAGCTGCGACGCCCTGTTGAGGAACTATTGATTCGCATCGATCCCGATCGGCCCGTTCAAGCGACTGGTCCTGGAGAGGGAGAATAACTCATGGCTGTTTATGCCCAGCGACGGTTAACAAGAGCGTGGACGATTGGAGTCCTTCAGTTCGGCATGGACCATAGTCGCCATCCCGCGAGTGGCTGTGCTCGGCCAAACTCCTCGGAAATCAATGCCATGACAGGTAGGTCCTGCTATGTCCGATTCACCTCAACCGGATGGTACCCCCCATCCCGGAAATCTCCGCCTTCACACTTTGCGCGCGATCGATTTGGCTTGTAAGAACAGCAGCAGATAATCCGGTCCACCGGCTTTCGAGTCCGTGCCCGACATATTGAATCCGCCGAAGGGGTGCGCGCCCACCATGGCGCCGGTGCACTTCCGGTTGAAGTAGAGATTGCCCACGTGGAACTGCTCCGTGGCCTGGCGCAGGTGCTCGGGATTGTTGGAAAAGACCGCGCCCGTAAGACCGTATTGCGAATCGTTGGCCAGTTCCAGGGCATGCTCGAAATTGCGGGCCTTGGTGACTGCCAACACCGGGCCAAAGATCTCCTCCTGGAAAATGCGCGCCTTCGCATCGACATCCGCAATAATCGTCGGCGGGATGAAATAGCCGTCGCCATCCGCGGTCTCGCCTCCGGTTAGCAGGCGGCCTTCCTTCTTTCCAGTCTCGATGTATTCCAGAATCGTTTTGCGCGCGCCGGCGCTGATCACCGGGCCCATGTAATTGCCCGGATCGTCCGAAGGGCCAACCTTAATGCCCTTGGCCTTCTGCGCCAGCTTCTCCACGAAAGAATCGTAAACCTTGGCGTCGACAATCGCCCGCGAGCAGGCCGAACACTTCTGGCCCTGGTAGCCGAACGCGGACACCAGCACGCCCTCGACGGCTTTATCCAAATCGCAGTCGGCATCCACCACGATGGCATCTTTGCCGCCCATCTCCGCGATCACGCGCTTGATCCACACCTGGCCCGGTTGTGCCTTGGCGGCGAGCTCGTTGATGCGCAGGCCCACGTCGCGCGAGCCGGTAAAGGATATGTAGCGCGTCTTAGGATGCTGCACCAGCACGTCGCCCACCGACGCCCCGCTGCCGGTGAGGAGCGTGAAGCTCGATTCCGGGAAGCCGGCCTCCAGCAGAACCTCCGCGAATTTAGCGCCGATGGTGGGGGTCTCGCTCGAGGGCTTCAGGATCACCGTGTTGCCGGTCACTAGCGATGCCGTGGTCATGCCCACCAGAATGGCCAGCGGAAAATTCCAGGGCGGGATCACTACGCCGACGCCCAGCGGGATGTACATCATCTCATCCTCTTCGCCGGGAAGTTGCACCACCTTCTGCGGGCCAGACAGGCGCAACATTTCGCGCGCGTAGTAGTCGCAGAAATCAATGGCCTCGGATACATCGGCTTCGGCCTCTGGCCAGCTCTTGCCGGCCTCATACACCAGCCAGGCGTCGAATTCCATTTTGCGGCGGCGCAGGATGCGCGCGGCATCCAGCAGCATGCGGACGCGCTCTTCGGCGGGCGTGCGGCTCCACTTGGGAAAATAGGCGTGCGCGCTCTCCACCGCACGGTTCGCCAGCTCCGGCGTCGCTTTGTGATGGACGCCCACCACTTCCTTCGTGTTCGAAGGGTTAAGCGACTTCAGCTTGTCGTTGGTGGCGATCCACTCGCTGCCGATGCGCAGCTGGTATTCGCGCCCGAATTGCGCATGCACCTCGCGCTGCGCTTCTTCCATCGCCTGCCGGTTAGCGGGGAGGGAGAAGTCGGTGTACGGTTCGTTCTGGAATGGCGGCAGTTTCTCCATACCTTCATAGTGGCACGGCGGCGAAGCGCGTCTTGGGGTGATCGGCGATGCGGGCGAACCCAATCTCGCTATCGTGGGCGAAGCTGCAGACCCAATCCTCTTTCACCGCCGTGCTCAGCCACCGGGTCTTGTTCTCGATGGTCTGAAGCGGGTTGAGGTCGAAGGCCGTGATCCAGGTGGGCTGCAGGTGGGCTGCCGTGGGGACCAGGTCGGAGAGAAAACAGAAAGTGGCGCCGCCGCTTTGCGCGGTGACCACCATCATGTCGCGATTGTGTCCGGGGGCGCGGCGCATCCACACGCCGGGGACCACTTCAAAATCGCCGTCCACCAGCGTCATTTGGCCGGATTCCACTAACGGATCGTAGTTGGCGTCGATGTAGCTCACGGCGTCGCGGCTGAGCCGTTCGTGGGCGTGCTCCCATTCGCCGCGCGCGGTGAAGTAACGCGCCCGCGGGAAGGCGGCCCGGGCGCAACCATTACTTAGGATGGTGTTGCCGCCGCAATGGTCCCAGTGCAAATGGCTGTTGATGACGATGTCGATGGCTTCGGGATCGAAGCCGTGGCGTGCGATCACGGCGGGAAGCTCCTGGGTTTCGGGCGGCAGTTTCATGCGCCCACGATCGCGCGCGTCCTGCTTATCGCCGCCGCCGGTTTCGATCAGCACGGTGTGCTCGCCGGTGCGGATGAGATAGCAGTTGAACCCGGCGGGAATCAAGTTGAGATCGTCGGCCGGGATTTTTTTCGACCAGAGAGTCTTGGGGACGACGCCAAAAAAGGCGCCGCCGTCCCACCAATAGACGGACTCGCGGATCAGTGAGATTTCGAAATCGCCTAGAGTCACAGTTGATCTTTATGGGCGTCCGCTCCAAACCTGACACAGGCAGGAATGCCTGTGCTACGAAAAGTGGCACAGGCATCCCTGCCTGTGTCAGGTTTTGGGCGGGGGCTCGTCACCTACCCACGGCCGTGTTGGTTGCCCTTTACCAGGTTGCGCCCACGCTCGAACAGATCGGCGGCGTCTTCCACCAGACGGCGTCCACGCTCGAACATGTCGCGGCCCGCGTCCAGGATATCCTTGGAGCTTTCTGTCACCGCATCTTTGCCCTGCTGGGTCTTATCCGTGATGAACTGGCGCGTGTCCCTGCCGCTGCGTGGCGCGTACAGGAGAGCGACGGTGGCGCCAATGACCGCGCCGGTCAAAAACCACGCCAGGGTGTTACTGCCCTCTTCCGGCGATTCTTCCCTCTCATCCGCAATTCTTTCGGACATTCTGGTGTCTCCATGGGCGCGGCGTTTTGTGCCGCACCATCAACATTCTGCGATATCCTTGAGTCATGGCGCAAGATCCCGACGAACAGCCGGACGAAAATGGCGTAGACCCTTCGCATGACCTGGACATGGTCACGCTGTTCAGTTCCTCGAACATCGATTCGGAAATGGAGGCCAACGCTATTCACGGCATCTTGACGGCCAGCGGCATTCCCTCCGTGGTCGTCGGCGCCAGCACCATTCCCTCCCTGGAGTTCCAGGTGCAAGTGCCGCGCGCCGCCGCCAAGGAAGCCGAGCGGTTGGTGCAAGAAGCCCGCGCGGCCGGCCCAGAAGCAGCGGCCGAGGCCGAGGCGGCTTCAGAAGAGTCCTAATAGCTGCGGCTCGGCAGCTCGCCAGCGATTGATCTCCAGAAACAAACGGCGTCCGTCACTGCGAATGGAAATCAAACCGTCCTGATCCGTACGCAGCACCATGGCATGGTGCTCCCGTAAGCGCTCGATTACTTCACGATTGGGATGGCCGTAGCTGTTTTCCAAGCCCACCGAGATGACTGCAAAGGTGGGTTGAACGGTATCGATGAATTCCTCGGTGCTGGAAGTTTTGCTGCCGTGGTGCCCCACCTTCAGCACGTCGGCCCGGCCGACTTCGCCGTCTTCCAGCATGCGCCGCTCTATAGGCCGCTCCGCATCTCCGGTGAGCAGAAACGTATGTCGCCCGTAGCGCAGGCGTAGCACCAGCGAATCGTTGTTCTTGGGAGTGTCGGAGGGAACGTAATCCGTAGGCGGAGCCAGCACATCGATTTCCGTTCCACCCAGCGCGATCTGCCGGCCCTCCTCCATAGGCACGATCTTTACACCGTTCTTGGCGGCCTTCTCGCAAACGCGACGCCACGTGGGGCTGTCCGGGGTGGCGCCGGTCCACAACTCCTTGGGGTGGAAATCGTCGATCAGCGCGGGCAGGCCTCCGATGTGATCTTCGTGGGCGTGGGAGAGGGCTATTACGTCCACCTTGCGAATCGAACGGTTCCAGAGATAGGGCGCCACCACGTCCTCACCGACATCCAGTTGCGAACGCGAAGCGTGGCCGAAGGCCGGGATGCCGCCGCCATCGACGAGCATACGCTTTCCATCGGGGAAGGTGACCAGCAGGCTGTCGCCCTGGCCGACATCGATGGTGGTCAACTCCAGTTGGCCGGGCGTCTGGTCGGCGGGGAACGGATGCCACAGGAGTACAACCAACATGGCAGCAGTGGCGGTTCCCGCGGCGGCGCGCCACCAACGGCGCGTGAGCGCAGTGGCGATCAGGGCGGCGGCGAATCCCGCGGCTACCCAAAGCGGCGGCGTGGGGATTCGCCAGTTCGGCTCGACGGAGGCGTGCCAAGCCACCACCTGTTGCGAAATATGTAGTAGCCAGCCAGCCAGCGCGGCCATCCATCCCCAGCCAGTAGCCACGGCCAGGAAACCCACGGGCAAGGCCAGCCCCATCAGCGGCACCACGATGGCATTGGCCGAAAGGCCCGATAGTCCGACGCGGTGAAAGTACACCACCATCGGCAAGGCCAGGCCGAGTTGCGCGACGGCCGAAGTGACCGTGATGTCGTAGAAGAACAACAGCACCCGTGCCGGCACGGTGACGGCCAGAGTAGCCACGCGCGCCGGCAGGCGAGTGACAAGGCCCACGGTCTCCGCCAGCAGGCGCATTTCGACGCGGAACTGAGCCGCGCGCGGTTCCAGGTGAACGTCCGTGCCGGTGGCTTCCAGATCCCTGAGACCCCGAACCAGTGGCCCCGACGTCGCTCGCATCAATGGTGCGGCAAAGGCGCCCAGGAAAGCCACGGCCAGAAATGTGAGCTGAAAACTGGCATCGAAAAGCTGCTCGGGATCGAGCACCAGAAATCCCATGGCCACTGCCGCCAGCAGATTCATCGCGCGGCGCTGGCGGTAGAAATAGCCGCAGATCATGACCAGCGTGAGGCCCGCCGACGATCGCACGCAGGGCGCTTGCCAGCCGGTGATGAGCGCGTAGAGCCATGCCGCCAGCACCGTGACCAGCATCGCCGCGCTCTCCGGGACGAAGAATACGCGCAGCAGTAGTAGAAAAAATGCCGCCAGGATGGCCACGTGCGTTCCGGAAATCACCAGCACGTGAAAGGTTCCGGTGGAGCGGTAGATTTCGGTCCACACGCGCTGCAATTGGAAGTTCTGCCCGATCAGCAGGGCTTGCATCATGCCGGTCTGGTACAGGTCGCCGTGATAGAGCCGCGCCAGGCGTTCGAGTGCGCCCTGGCGTAGGTCCATGACGGCTTTTTGGAAAGCCGACCCGCAACGCCCGGGCAGGATTTTCACAGTGTGGGCCGCACCCGATGCGGTCCAATAGATCTCCTGCCGCCCCAGGTATCGCGCGTAGTCGAAAGCTCCGGGATTGCCGAAGTTGTGCGGCTTGCGGACGCGGGCGTCGAGCTCGATGCGCTGACCATAATGCAAGACCGGCAACGATTCGTTCTCGCGCGTGTAGAGCGTGACCTGTGCGCGGGCGTGCGGCTCCAATTCAAGAAGGAACCGTTCGCGCTCGCCGGAAACCGCGGGCGGCTCCACTACACATCCGCCGAGGATCACCACCTCGCGCCCCTCGGCATCGAGCTCGGGAGGCGGACCGGGATCGCGGGCGACGTTAGTCAGGATTCCCACGAAGAAGAATCCGAGGCAAGCACAGACGCCGGCCAGAGCGCGCGAGTTCCGCCGGAGTGCGAGCATCCCCAAGAGCAGGAACCCCGTGATAACGAGGAGCAGTTCGAATGTCTGAAATGGTACGTAGCGGGAAACCAGGATACCCGAGGCAATGGCAGCCAGGGGACCGACCAGCGGGTCCTTCAATGGAAGCCCGATTGTAGCAACCGGCGGCGAAGACCGCCGGCGTTACGTAGCGCTGGCGATCTTGTCGCCGGTGGGTCTCACGCAATCCCCTCTACAAAATCGAGGTTCGCCCAAGCGCATATAATATACGAGTGCTGCCGAGCCATAACCCGGCCGCAGGCACCGAAGAGGAGTAGGACAAAATGAGGATTTCGAACTGGAAGATCTGGGCCGGCGCAATCGTGCTGGCGGCGGGGGTATCGACTATGCTCGCGGAATCTATCAATCCGCCCACCACTCCGCAGGCCGCCCCCATAAATGGGCAGGAGAAGAAGAACCTGGACATGGTTCTGACGTGGTGGCGCGAAGTGCTGGATGGCGGCCATTTGGAGCTCACCTCCAAATACCAGGCCGAGGACTACATCCAACACAACCCCAACGTGAACACTGGGCGCGCGGGATTCGTGGAGTTCTTTAGCAAGTTCGCCAAGCCGAAAAATCCGATTCCTGACAAGTTGACGAATCCGCCGGTGGTGAAGGGCGCGAAGGGCGACTTCGTGTGGCTGATCTTTGAAACCGAACAGAAAGACCCGCGCGATGCGTCCAAAACTTACCACTCCAATAGCTTCGACGTGCTGCGTATCCAAAACGGCAAGGTGCAGGAGCACTGGGACAGCGCGCAGAAGAATCCCGGCTCGGGAGCCGTGAAGACGGGAGTGTCTCCCAAGGCCCCCATGGAATGGAACACGGGCAAGCTCTCTAAAGAGGAAGAGCATAACCTGGCGCTGGGCACGGAAGAATTGAAGGACATGCTGCAGTATGGCCACCTGGAATTGGCTGACAAGACCATGGACCCGGGCTACCTCCAGCACAATCCCAACGTGCCGCAGGGCCGCGACGGATTCAAGCAGTTCATGAGCCGTCGTCCCGGACGCGTGCCGGAGGACATCAAACCGGAGTGGAAGAATGCGCCGGTGCTCACGCTGGTAAGCGGGCCATACGTCTTTTTTATGTGGGACCGGATTGCCAAAGATCCCGACGACGCCAGCCGCGAATATAAGTGGAATCACTTCGATGTGGTTCGCGTGGAAAATGGCCTGATCAAAGAGCACTGGGACGAAGCCGTCATCGCGCCCACGCCGGCAGGCGGCAAGAAGTAGTAGTGGCCCGTGGGGCGGCGCCATGCGCTGCCCTGAAGCGCTGGTATTCTGCAGACCGGGCAGCGCATGGCGCTGCCCCACATTGCTAACCGCTTTCCCCGCCAAGAGTCTAATCAACAGCCAGGATGGAATTCGCCGATCAGGCGGTGGTCGCCAGAGCGCGCTCGGGAGACGCTGAAGCCTTTCGTGTGCTCGTGGAACGCCATAGCCGCCCGCTGTTCCGTCTGGCCTTTCGTATGACCGGAAATGTATCGGATGCCGAGGATGTGGTTCAGGAAACGCTGCTCCGCGCCTACCGCCAGCTGAGCAAGTTCGACGAGCGCGCCAGCTTCGGAACCTGGCTGTACCGGATCGCGACCAATTACGCGCTCGACGTATTACGCGCGCAGGCCCGCCGCCGCGAGCAGCCGCCTCCCGCTGACGCCACGCTTGATCCCCTGCTCTCCGTGCCCTCGGCCGAACCGGCGCCCGACCGCCTGGCGATGAGCGGCGAAGTTCGCGAGCGCGTAACTGAAGCCATGGACGAGTTGAGCGCCGCCGAGCGCACCGCCTTCGTTCTCCGGCATTTTGAAGGCATGGGCATCGAAGATGTGAGCCGCATCCTGGGCTGCCAGCCTAGCGCAGCCAAGCACAGCATATTCCGCGCCGTGCAGAAATTGCGGCGCGCTTTGGATCCGCTAGCGAGTACGGCAAGATGAATCACCTTAGCGAAGAAGAACTGGTTCTGCATTACTACGGGGAGGCCGCCGATGCGCTTCCCGTCGATCTCCATCTGAAAGAATGTGACGCATGTCGCGCCGTCTATGTCTCGCTCCAAAGGGTACTGAATGCGGTGGATGGGATGCCCGTGCCGGAGCGGACCAGCGATTACGGCGCGCAGGTGTGGCAACGGATCGCGCCCTATCTGCCGCTGCGCCGGCGTTTTCGGTTTTTGACGTCGCCCTGGAGATGGGCCGCTACCGCCGCCGCTTTTGCGGCCATGATCGTCGCCGCGTTTTTCGCCGGGCGCTTCTATCCCCAGCCCCGCGTACCGGCGGCGATAACTGCCGACATGGAAGCGCAGCAACGTCTTCTAACGCTCGCCGTGGGAGACTACCTGGAGCGCTCGCAAGTGGTGCTGATCGAGCTGGCCAATGCCAGCTCTGCCGGCACGCTGGACATTTCGCCTGAGCAGGTTCGCGTGGAGAATCTTCTCACCGAGAACCGGCTCTACCGCCAGACCGCGCTGCACATGGGCGACGCTGCGATTGCCGGCGTGCTCGATGAGTTGGAGCGCATACTGCTTGAAATCGAACACGCCCCTTCGCGGTTGTCCGCGATGCAGGTGGACGACTTGCGCCGGCAGCTTCACGATGACGGCATCCTGTTCAAGATGCGCGTGCTCGATTCCACGGTCCGGAATCGCCAGGAACACAGACTTTGAGGTAACGACATGATCTACAACCGACTGATGATTTTCTGCTGTTTGACCGCCGGCCTGATCTCGGCGGCGCAGGCGCAGCCCGTACCGCCAGCGCCTCCCGTGGCGCCGGTGCCCCCGGTTTACCCGGTTGCCCCGGTGCCCCCCGCTCCCCCGGCATTTGATTTCGACTTCAACTTCGACCTAGGCCCGGACTTCGACGCCAAAATGGCGGACTTTAGCGCCAAGATGGCCGACTGGGGCGCACAGTTCGGCGCACAGTTCGGTCCCCAGCTTAGCGCCAAGATGGCGAATGTGGGAGCCGGTCTCTTCCAGCGCGAGTGGTACGGCCGATCCAACGATGACCGGCTGTACGCGAGCGGCCAGAAGGAGCTCGACCAGAGCCACTGGAACGCAGCCCTCACGGATTTCTCGGAAGTGGCGAGCCGCAGCGGCACGCGGGCCGATGGGGCGTTGTACTGGAAAGCTTATGCGCTGAACAAACTCAACCGGCGCGACGAAGCCCTCGCCGCCATCGCCGAATTGCGCAAGTCCCACCCCGGCTCGAAGTGGCTCGACGATGCCGGTGCGCTGGAGATCGAGGTCAAACAGGCCTCCGGACAAAACGTATCGCCGGAAGGTCAGCCCGATGAAGAACTGAAACTGATGGCGCTCAACGCCCTGGTGCATTCCGACCCGGACCGCGCGCTTCCCCTGCTGGAGGGCTTGTTGAAGGGCGCGCAGTCGCCGCGCGTGAAAGAACGCGCGCTGTTTGTGCTGGCGCAGAGCAACGCACCGCGGGCGCAACAGTTGCTGGAGCAGGTGGCGCGCGGCAATGGCAATCCCGATTTGCAGCTGAAGGCCATCCAGTATCTCGGCATAGCCGGCCGCAAGAAGGGCGACGGCCAACTGCTGACCGAAGTGTATGCCGCCAACAATGACGAGAGCACACGGCGTGCGGTCTTGCACGCGCTTCTAGTAGCCGGGGATACGGACCGCCTCTTGCAGGCAGTCAAGGCCGAGAAGTCGCCGGAGCTTCGCGCGGAAGGCGTCCGTTTGCTCGCCGGCAAGCAAGAAACCGGTGATGCTTTGGTTTCGCTCTATGCGTCCGAACAGGACCAGCAAGTCAAGCGAGCGATCCTTGATTCGCTCTATGCGCAGCGGAACGGCAAGGCTCTGGTCGATCTGGCGCGCAAGGAACGGGATCCGGAGACCAAGCGCGAGATGGTCCGCCGCCTCTCGACTATGAAATCCTCCAAAGAGGCCACCGACTACATGCTGGAGCTGTTGAAGTGACTCGCGCAGTTTGGTTGTTGGCAGCGGCGCTGCCGATGGCGGCCCAGCCGAAACTGCTGATCAATGCACAGGTTGACTCGCGCTCCGCCGCAGCGGGGCTGGAGCGCGAATTCCGCGGATTGCTCGCGGCGCAACCGCAGCCTGCGTGGATCGGTTACACTGTGCCCGCGGTACGTACCTACAATCTGGGATGCGAATACGTCAGCCCAGGCGGCCGCACCGTTCCTGGCGTAGTGCATCTCGAGCCACCAGACCACGCCGTGATCCTGTTCCGTGTGCAGTCGGGCGCGGTGGAACGGATGCGAGTGCTCTCGCCGGATTGCGAAATCGATGCCGGTGGTGTTCCGGTACATTGGCTGGCCGATGTGCGCCCCGCCAAAAGCGTCGCGTTGCTGGCAACCTTCGATTTCCATGAGCGGGTCATGGCGATTGCGACGCACGCCGACCCTGCCGCCGATGCTGCCCTGGAGCGTTTGGCCGCCACCGGACAGCCCGACGACACGCGCCGCAGCGTCGTATTTTGGATAGGCGCAGCGCGCGGACACCGCGGCCTCGAATTCCTAAGGAATCTGCTGGCCACCGATCCCAGCCAGAGGACTCGTCAACGCGCCGTGGAAGGCCTCGCCGCCAGCCGCGAACCCGAGGCGCTGGACTTGCTGATCTCCATCGCCAGGAAAGACGGAGATCCGCACGTGCGGCAGCAAGCTGTGGCTGTCCTGGGCCGCTCGCGCGACCCCAAAGCGCTCGCGTTCTTAGAGGATGTGTTGAAGCACTAACCGCTCCCTTTGGTCACGGCTCGGTTACGCAACCCTCATACCCGCCCCGTTCAATTCTCGACCGCCGGCGGTGCTACTGAGCCGTGACCAGAGGGAGCGGTGCCTTACTTCCCATCGATCGACAGCGCCAGCAGCACATTCCCTGGTATCCCGATCAGCACGTTGTAACCGGAGTCCACGAACAGCATACCGTCGGCGATAGTTGCCCCGGCCACATTCAACGACCCGCCGTGCGCCTTGACGCCGTTCACGGTTTCGAAATCGTGCAACGTATCGAAATCCCAGACAAGCTTGCCGTCGACGGTGGAATGGGCACGCAGATGCCCGTCCATCGAACCGGAAAACACCACGCCCGGAATCAGCGTCGCGGGTGCCAGTTGCGCCGGGCTGCATCCCTGCGTTCCCTTGCATGCCGGCTCAAACGGCGGGACCGACCAAACCTTCTCCCCCGTCGCGATCTTCAACGCAAACAGGCCGCCGCCAGGTCCGGGAATGATATCGGACAGCGGAGCGTAGACGTTATCCTGGTCGGCGGCCATGCCCCACTGGACCCCTCCGAGCCCGCCACCCTTGCCGATTTCGGTGTGCCACAGAACCTCGCCGCGGCGGTCCGGATCCAGGCCATACACCACGCCCGACTTCTGTCCGACCAGCAGAATATCTTTCCCGTTCGCCAGCCGATGCAAGATGATCGAGGAGCCGATGTCCACGTCGCGATCCGGATTCTCCGGACAACTAGGCTTGCCGGGCGAGAAACAGCTCGCATTCCACGCATCGGCCGTGAACTGCTTGGACCAGAGCAGCGAGCCGCTCTCCAGGTCGAAAGCCAGCACCGCGTCGGAGGTATTGGTCTGTGGATCCGAGTAGTTATTCCCAGTGCCGGCGTAAATGATCTTGCGCTTCACGTCGATGGTGGGCGACCCCCAGATCCCCGCCCCCGAAGGTCCGAACAAATCGGTTCCGGCCGAATTCTTCTTAGTCTTTGTCGAGGGATCGGTGATCGTAAATGTCTTCCACACCAGCTTCCCGGTGGCGGCATCGAGCGTCGCCAGGCTGCCGCGAAACGTGCAGCACGGGTACTTCGGGTTCTGCGCCGCCATCTCTTCGCCCGCCGAACGCACGCCCACATAGACGCGGCCGCCATACACCTTGGGAGCAGCCGTAATCCCAGCCATCGGATGTGTGTCCAGCTTGGTCTTCCACAGCAACTCGCCGGTCTGCGCGTTCAGCGCGTAGATGTTGGTCTGGCCGTCACCGAAATAGGCGGCGTACTGCCCGCGTCCGATGGGCGCCACCGACACTGCCGCACGCACCTTGCTCTCGGCCTGGTAGGTCCAATAGACGCAGCCGGTGCGCGCGTCGAGTGAGTAGACCATGCCGTTGGCGCTGCCGAAGAAGAGCCGTCCGCCCACAACCGTGGGTTGCGCGTCGACGCTGACGGTATCGGGAAATCCAAACGCCCATTTCACTTTGAGCTTGGGGACATCCTGTGCGCGGAGTCCCGCTGCGGCGGCGGATTGCAGACGGCTGTTGACCAGATCGACGCTCCACCCGTTCCAGCCGTTCAGGTTCGCGAGCGGCCGCGCACCGGCCGCACAAGCGTTATCACGCGCCGGCTGAACCGGGACGCCGGTCCGCGGCGAGAGAAAATCGGCGATGGCCTGGCGTTCGATCGCGCTCAGGTTGGCGGCTTCGGCCTTCATCACGCCCGATTCGAGGGCCACGACGATGGACTGGTTCGGCCTGCGCGCAAGCACTTCAGGAAGCGGAGCCCGGTTGTTGTCATTGCCCGGCTTGTGGCAGATGGCGCAGTTCTTCTCAAACAGTGCCCTGCCATCGGGAGCAGCGCCGCCCGCCTGCCCGAAAGCCATCCAAGCAACGCAAACGAATAAGCCGATGACGCGCAGCATCCGGCCATTGTAACGCCGGCGATCTTGTCGCCGGTGCGGGCTGTCCACGGCGCCGAGGCGTTACCGAACCGCGACCGTCAGGGAGCGGGGGTTCAGTGGTCTACCCAAACAGCCGCTTCACCAACTCCAGCGCTTCCTCCCGCGTAGTAATCCGCCCCTCCAGTTGCGCGTCTTCCACAGCCGAAAGCATCTGCGAGAACTGCGGTCCCGGGCGATATCCCTCCCCGATCAGGTCCGTACCGGTCACCAAAGGCTTCGGCTTGAGCTGCTCCTGGCCGAACTCCTCCAGCTTCCGGCGCGCCAAATCGTAGTTCTCCAGACGGCCATTACTGGACAGACAATCCAGCCGATGCAACTCCAGGTGCTCTTCAAACTTCGGCAGCCGCAAGAACCGCTTGAGCGTGCTGTCGCGCATGTGATGCACATCCTTGAATTGCATGTGGTGGCCGATGAGCGCTTCCACCTGCTCGGCATCGTCGCGGGAAAAGCGCAGGCGGGCGAAGATTGCGCGCGCCAGCCGCACGCCTTCTTCCACATGACCGTCGAAGCGAATGCGCTCCGCCACCCGAAACGTCCCAGGCTTCCCGACATCGTGCAACAGCGCGCCCCAGGCCAGCGTGGGGGAGGCTTGGTCCAGCTTCTCCAATAGCCCCAAAGTATGCACCCAGACATCGCCTTCGGGGTGGAATTCCGGCGGCTGCGCGACGCCCTTCATGGCCGCGATCTCGGGCAGAATATCGTTCAGCAGACCGGCGTCGTCCAGCAGTTCAAAGCCGCGCCGCGCGCCGCCCTCGGTCAGAATGCGCACCAGTTCCTCGCGGATTCGCTCGGCCGAGACCGTCTGTATCGAGGCGTGATGAGCGCGGATAGCCGCCATGGTAGCCGGTTCGATTGCAAAGCCGAGGCGCGCCGCAAAGCGCACAGCCCGCAGCAGCCGCAGGTGATCTTCGCGAAAACGAATCTCCGGATCGCCGATGGCGCGAATCGCGCGCCGCTCCAGGTCGGCCTGTCCGCCAACGTAGTCAAGCACCTCGCCCGACTCGGGGTCCATCATCAGCCCGTTGATGGTGAAATCGCGGCGCAGCACGTCTTCGCGGGGATCAGATTCGAATTGCACGCTGGCGGGGTGGCGGCCATCGGTGTAATCGCGATCGCTGCGAAAGGTGGCCACTTCCACCTGCGCCCCACCATCGCGAACCAGCACCACTCCGAAGTGCGCGCCCACCTGGCCCGAGTTCGGAAACAGCTGCATGATGCGGCCGGGCGGAGCGTCGGTCGCGACGTCGAAATCTTTCGGATGGCAGCCCAGCAGCAGGTCGCGCACGCAGCCGCCCACTAAGTAGGCCTGGTACCCGGAGTTCCGCAGAGTAGCCACGATCGTGCTGGCAAGCGCCTCCGGCTTCATAATCCCTATGCTAATATGGGCGGAGCCGAACTCCACCTGGAGGCGGGGGAACCGATTTTTGGGGCGCAGTCCACGTCAGACGGAGTACTTTCAAGCTCTAGCCCGTCAGCTAACCTCGCAGGCCTATTGAGAGCCACCAGCATGGTGGACGAGGAGTCAGTCCCGTGACATTGGAAAACCGGCCGGGGGTCGTCAAGGTGGTTGTCGCGACCACCGTGATGCTGTCGTTCATCTCCTTCTGGCGGGCAGCGGCAATCGTGTTGGCCGACATGGCGTCGTCGGCTTACTACGTGGGCGGCATAGCCGAAACGGCCATTGGAAAAGCAGCGCCATGGTTCATCCTGGCGATCATGCTGTTCTCCTACTCCGTGCGCGCCATCTACATTGAAAGCTGCTCGATGTTCGTGCGCGGCGGCGTGTATCGCGTGGTGCACGAGGCCATGGGCGGCACGCTCGCCAAGTTTTCGGTTTCCGCCCTGATGTTCGACTACGTGCTCACCGGCCCCATTAGCGGCGTCAGCGCCGGGCTGTACCTGGGCGGGCTGATCAACGAGGCCGGCGTAAGTCTGCACCTTCCCGGGTTGCACGTGAACGCGCAGTACTTCGCGGCCTTCTTCGCCGCCGTAGTCACGGTGTATTTCTGGCGCAAGAACATCATCGGGATGCACGAGTCGAGTGAGAAGGCGCTGCGCATTATGCAGATCACCACGGTAATGGTGGTGATCCTGATCGTGTGGTGCCTGGCTACGATTCTGAAAAACGGCTATAACCCCGTCCCCCTTCCCATACCGGCCAACCTTCACTTCAGCGGCGAGGCGCTCGGCTGGTTGAAAGGGACTGTCGCGCCCTCGATCACCGTGATCGCGATAATGGTCGGGCTAGGACATTCTTTGCTGGCCATGAGCGGATTCGAGACCTTGGCCCAGGTCTATCGCGAAGTGGCGCATCCCAAACTCAAGAACCTGGAACGCGCCGGGTTCGTGATCATCATCTACAGCCTGATGTTCACTTCGCTGGTATCGTTCTTCGCGGTGATGATCATTCCGGACTCCGCCCGCAAAGACGTTTTGGACAACCTCATCGGCGGCATCTCGATGTATCTGATCGGGCCGCTGCCACTGCGCCTGCTGTTCCGCGTTTTCGTCGTGCTGGTCGGCACCTTGATCCTGGCGGGCGCCGTAAACACCGCCATCATCGGCTCCAACGGCGTGCTCAACCGCGTGGCCGAGGATGGCGTGCTCCCCGATTGGTTCCGCCACCCGCACCATCGGTTCGGCACCACTTCACGCTTGATCAACCTGGTGGTGATCCTGCAGCTGATTACCATTTTCATCAGCCGCGGCGATATCTACGTTTTGGGTGAGGCCTACGCGTTTGGCGTGGTGTGGAGCTTCGCCATGAAGGCGCTCTCCGTTCTGGTCTTGCGCTACAAACAACCGGAGAACCGCGAGTGGAAGGTGCCGCTGAATTTCCACATTGGCGGCGTGGAGATCCCGCTCGGCCTGGCCATGATCACGACGACACTCTTCGCACTCGCCGTCATCAACGTGCTCACCAAACGCGTGGCCACGATTTCGGGCGTGACCTTCACGATAATCTTCTTTATCGTGTTTGAGCTATCGGAGCAGTACAATCGGCGGCAGAAATCCGGAGTTCCCAAGGAATTGGAGAAGTTCCGTGTGGATGCGCGAGCCGATCTCACCTCGGAAACGCTCCACGTGCGCCCCGGCAATGTGCTGGTAGCCGTGAGGAATCCCAACCGGCTGCAGCACCTGGACCGTATTCTCCGTAAGACCGATACGCGCCGGCAAGATATCGTGGTGCTCTCCGTGCGCCAGGTCACAACAGCGGGATCGGGCGAGCATCCATTGGGCACAGACCAAATCTTCTCCGACGACGAAACCACGGTGTTCACCAAGGTAGTCACGCTGGCGGAGAAGGCCGGCAAGCACGTGGAGCTCATGGTGGTGCCCGGCACCGATCCTTACGAAGCCGTGGTCCAAACCGCGGGCCGGGTGCGATCCTCGCGCATCGTCATGGGCCTGTCGCCCAAGCTCACGCCCGCCGAACAAGGCGAGCTAGTCGGCCGTTATTGGGAGCAGCTTCCCGAGCCGCGGCCCTCGCTATCTCTGGAAATTGTTCTCGAAAACCAGAAGGATACCGTCTTCTTGAACCTGGGACCGCATCCGCCGCGCCTCTGGCCGGAGGACATCGACCTGGTGCACCGCCTGTGGCTGGAGTTGACCGCACGCGGGCCCGGCTCGAAGCTCCACCATCGCGACATCATCGGTGTGGCCCTGCGCCGCATGCGCGACGAACTGCACTCCGACCGTGCGGACGAAGTAATGGGCGACGTTCTGCAGGAGATCGCCGGCGGCAACGGCAATAACCATTCGAAGCAGCCCAAACCGTCCGAGAACCCGCGCCTGGCAGGCCATCACTAAGGCGCGGTCTCCCGTAACTTTGACAACCGCTCCCTCTGGTCGCGGTCTGTAAGTAGCCGTAGGCGGCCATTTTCCGTTCCGTCCGGCGCGCCGGACGCCTTTCTGAGCCGTGACCAGAGGGAGCGGTGCTTTGTTAGCTGCAATGCCAACCCCGCCATTTCAGATATCGAAACCTGTTAATATTAATTTACGTCACTACCAGTGGCAGCCCCTCTGACGGCCCGGTAATTCTTAGGAACCAAAGGTGCTGCATTGCCAGCCGCCGGGTTATGCCGCTTGGGGGGCCGCCGCTTGAGCGCGGGACGGCTTATGTTTGCCAAGTCGGCCGACCAGATCGAACGCACGCTCACATGAGCCGTCTGCAATCCAGCAGCGGCTCAGCGGCGACTGAGGAGTACCTCCCCGAAAGCCAGCCGCCAGATCTTCCCACCCCACCAATCGTCAGCGCAGCGCCGCTCTCCAGCGATTCCGGCCGTGGGATCAACCCCTGGGTCATCGCACTTACCGTGATGCTGGCCACCTTCATGGAAGTGCTGGACACCAGCGTGGCCAATGTCGCGCTTCCGCATATCGCGGGAAATCTGGCCTCCACCATTGACGAAAGCACCTGGGTCCTCACTTCCTACCTCGTCTCCAACGCGATCGTGCTGCCGCTGGCCGGCTGGTTTTCCACGCTGTTCGGGCGTAAGCGCTTTTACATGATTTGCGTGACCGTGTTCACGCTGGCCTCGTTCCTTTGCGGCATGGCGCCCAATTTGACCATGCTCATTCTGTTCCGGGTTCTGCAAGGCCTGGGTGGCGGCGCCTTGCAGCCCATCTCGCAAGCCATTCTGGTGGAGAGTTTTCCAAAAAGGAAACAGGGGATGGCGATGGCCGTTTACGGCATGGGCGTGGTGCTGGCGCCGATCATCGGCCCCACGCTCGGCGGTTGGCTGACCGACAGCTACAGTTGGCGCTGGATCTTCCTGATCAACATCCCGGTCGGAATTCTGTCGCTGTGTCTGACCGCCGTGTTGATCTTCGACCCTCCTTATCTCCAGAGGCAGAACTGGCACGCCCTCCGCATCGACTACGCGGGCCTCGGCTTCATCGCGGTGGGGCTCGGCTTTCTGGAAGTATTCCTGGATGAGGGCCAGCGCAAGGACTGGTTCGGTTCTCACCTGATCGTCGTTTCGTGCATGTTGGCGTGCGCCTGTCTGGTGGCCGCGGTGTGCTGGGAGCTTTGGTGCAGCGATCCGGTAGTGAACCTACGCCTGCTTCGGAACCGAAGCTTCGCGGTGGCCACAGGCACCATGTTTCTGCTGGGATTTGTGATGTACGGGAGCACCGTCCTGCTACCCATCTTTCTGCAAACGCTGCTGGGATACACTGCCATGCTCAGCGGCCTGGTGCTGTCTCCCGGCGGCCTGGTGGTCATTCTGTTGATGCCGTTGGTCGGTATGCTGGTATCGAAAGTGGAAGCGCGCTGGCTCGTCATGTTCGGCCTTTTCGTCGGCGCGCTGGGCCTGTTCCACATGGCTGGATTCAATTTGCAGGTGGATTTCCGCACGGCCATGGAAGCGCGCATCATCCAAAGCGCGGGAATGGCTTTCCTGTTCGTTCCGCTCAACACCATGGCCTTTTCATCCATCGCTAAGGAGAAGGCCAACAGCGCCACCGGCTTAATCAACCTGGCCCGCAATGTCGGCGGCAGCGCGGGGATTGCGACGGTGACTACCATCCTGGCGCGGCGCTCGCAGTATCACCAGAGCGTGCTGGTCAGCCACCTGACGCCGGCATATGAGAACTACCGGACGTTCCTGGAGCGGACCACCCACCTGCTCATCGGCCAGGGCGCGAGCGAGCCGCAAGCGTTCCATCAAGCGCAAGGAATCTTATACGGCATGGTCCAGCGGGAGGCCTCCATGAAAGCCTTCATCGATGGTTTCTGGGTGTTGGGAGTGATCTTCCTGGCGATCATCCCCGTGATGCTGATCCTGCGCCCGGTTAATCTGAAGAAGCACTAACCAGCCTGTGACCACACGTTGCGCCCCGCCGGCGACCCACTACCGCGAGTTCAGATAAGCGATCAGGTCTGCCATCTCCTGGCCCGTGAACCGCGGCCAGGCCAGCTTGCGCGCCGTCATCAGGTCCAGCATGCCCGGCCCGTGCTCCCACAGGGCCGAGATCATGGTGACGTCCGAGTATCCGTCTGCGTTCTTGGAAAGCGGTGGCGCCCCGCTCGATGTGTCGTTGTGGCACGAGCCGCAGCTCTTCTCGACGAAAACCTGCTTGCCGTGCGCTGCGTCGCCGCTGCCGCGGAAATATTGCCGCGTCCAAACATAGCCGAGAATCTGCCGCATGTCCTCCTGCGAAAGATCCGGCGCCGGCTGCTTCATGTTCACCTGATGGTTCCACATATCGACTGCGATATCGGTGAGGTTCTGATTGCGCAAGAGGCTTTCCAGGGCAAGCTTTCCCTGGTGGCACGTCGCGCAGCCCTTCGATTGAAACAGCGCCGACCCCGAAGAGGAAGGAGGAAACGCAAAGGCCGTCACCAGTGCGCGGGTCTCGGGCAGGTTTTGCAGATAGACCAGCATGTCGCGCAGCTCCTGTGAGGTGAGCGGAGACCATCGCAGCTTTTTCTCCGCGTAGGCCTGGCGCATCTGCGCGCCGTGGTTCCACATCTGCTGGATGAGGATGGTGGGGTCCACCAGAGATTCCCACTTCGCTATCGGAGGAGCCCCGCCGGCGCCCGCGGTGGTCACCTGGTGGCACTCGGCGCAATGTTTCGCCGCAAATACCTGCTTGCCGCGGCCGGCGTCTCCCGGCCTCTCGAAGTACCGGGCCGAAACGAAATAGGCGAACAGGTCCGCCGCCGATTCCGGCGATAGCGTGCTTCTGACAATCCCCTCGCGGCGCATGGCCGGCCACATCTCGGGAGCGTGGTTCCACATCAGGCTGGCCATCACGGTGGGGGTGAAATCGCGGTCGATGTGCTTCCCCAGGTCCGAAGCCAGCGCGCCGCCGCGCCCGTTGATACTGTGGCACTGGACGCACCGTTCCGTCAGGAAAAGTTGCTCGCCGCGGTGTGCATCGCCCAGGACTTCGTCGGCTGCCAGCGCGGTCAACGCCGCCACTGCGCCAACCAGGGCTACTCGAAGGATCTTCATGGCCAACCTCCTAGGGTCCGCAACCGCTCCCTTTAGTCACGGCTCGGTATCGATCGCCGTCGTCGGGTGTCGTAATCGTTACCAGCATCGCCACGTTTCGCCGCCGTCACCTCTTATAACTGCCACGTTACCGATAACCGGCGCGTTACCGAGCCGTGACCAAAGGGAGCGGTCCGGACCACGTGGTCATCTCGTTACAGGCTCAACCTGAGGCTCGTGGTAAAGACATGCGTCCGGAATCCCTCATACAGGTAGAACTCTTCGCCCATCCCATACCAACGCCATTCCGTGTTCCAGGACGCCTTCTTCGACACGGGGAACGAAAGCCGCACCAGCGGCTCGTAGAACTGCGTCGGCCGGCTTCCGGACGAGACAAACAGCGACCCTCCGGCGGTCAGCTTGGGCGTCAGTCCGTGGTAGCCCGGCAGCGCCAGATCGATTTGCGAGCTGGCAGTATGGGAGTTGTCGCGGTACGCCGAAACTGCGGAACTAAAGGTTGGCAGGTCCAGATAGTTGATGTTCGAACGCAGCGTGGAGCGGTTGTACTCGCCCGTGAAGCTAATGCGCTTGCTGTTGTTCGGCATCCAGTGCACGGCTACGGAATTGTTGCGTGCCAGGAAGTCATAGTTGACCCCGGTCGCAGGATTCTGGTTATCCAGCAACGTGAAATTGGCTGTGAACGATAGCGAAGCGGTCGCCTGGTACTGGGCTCGCGCCCGCATCTTCTTGTAATCGTTCAGACTGTCGCGAAAGTATACATCGTCGCTCGAAGCGCCTTCGTAGTCCAGGTTGATGCGCAGCTTCTGGATGGGGCGAAGAGTCGCACCCGCCAACCCCACATTACGCCGCAATTCACCCGACGCGAACGAACCGGCCGGGCTGAATATTCCACCCGCCACCTCGGCGTCGCCCCACACATATCGGTAACCGCCGCGCAGCGTGAACTTCGAAGTGAGGTCGTAGATGACGTCCACCTGCTGCTGGTTATAGTTCACCACCTGGTCTTCCGCCAGCGCCGTTTGCTGACTGGTGGCAGGCACGAACAGCGCCGCGAACAGTCCGAAGGAAGCGTCGTGGTAGCGATCTGTCATCCACGATTCGACAATGCGCAGCTTTCGGAAAGGCCGCAGCTCGAACCCGGCGTTGCCCGTCACGTGCGGCTGTTTGGCCGAGCCCGTCGCTATGTCCGTCAAACCGCTATAAGCCAGCAGAGTGGCCACGGAAACGAAGTTACCGGTCGCTATGTCCGTATAGTTGACGGTGGTCTTCGGCTGGCTATAGAGGAACTGCCCGGACAGCGTCAGCCACGAGAGCGGCGTGGCCGTCAGCAGCGCGCGTTCGTAGATGCTGCTGCCGCGAATCGCGTAAGCTTGCGTCAGACTGTTCAGGACCTGCGACTGACCAAACAGCGGCGTGGTGTTATCGCCGTAAGTGGTCTGGCTGTCGAAGGCTTGGTCGTCGTCCTTGAACGTCGTCCCGCCCTGCTCCAGGGTCACGTGGAAGTGGTTGTATTCGAACCGGACGCCGCCGCGGTAGTTCTCCGTGCTGTCCCGCATCAGCGTAGGCACGGCGTATTCGTTGCTGGAATCCACCTGCCAGGTGTCGATGCCGTTTCCATAGCCGGCGTTCCGGCTGAACGCCAGGTACGGAATGATGTGTCCGCCCGGAAACAGATCGAGGCTGGCGTCGATCATGCGCCGGTGGATGTCGAACGCCTGCTCGTTATAACCCGCGGGCGCGAAGGTGTTGGCGAACGAGGGCAGCTCGTTGAAGTAGGCGATGTTGCGGTAATCGAACCGGAAATCGTATATGCGCGACTTGCGGGCGTCCACGTGAGCCGTAGTATAAGGATCGCCGCCCCATCCATACCCGTTCGCGTCCAGCCGGTCGAACCAGCGCTTCTTGGGATCCAGAATCGTGAAGTCCAGCCCGAACAGCTTGGGGCCCTCGCCTAAATCGATGACGCTCCGGTACGCCTGGAAACTGCCGTCGACATTGGTCAGCCACCGGTAGCCGAAATCGATGCTGCCGGAAAGCCACTGCTCACCCGAAGGCGCGGGCGATTCCGCCGTCGTAGCGGCTGGCGCCGTGGTAGCCGTAGCCGCAGCAGCAGCCGGCGCCGCAGGCGGCTGCGCAGCCTGCTCTTCGGCCAGCAGAGGAGCCGCGATAAGGACCGCCAGCAGGAATCTCATTTGAGTAAGTCCCGATCCACCCAGGAGCCATGCACCTTTTGATGGCAGACGGTGCAGTTATTGAAGCGCGGGTTCCGCAAGTCGTGGAATGCGGGCGGAACCGAACCTAAAGCGGCATTGCGCCCCGGTGTCGGCGTTGGCGTTGGCAGATTCGCATGGCATTCCAGGCAGACGAAACGGACCTCGTGCCGGGTCAGCATGCGGGGATTGGCGGAACCGTGGGGCTCATGGCACGCCCCGCAGCCTTCCAGGCGCACCGGCGCGTGCTCGAACACGAATGGCCCGGCCTTATCGCCATGGCAGTTGAAACAGCCAGGGTCGTTGGCGCGAGCAGTTTGCATCGATCCCGGGAGAGCGCCGCCGTGAGGATTGTGGCAATCCACGCACGACATGGCGCCTTCTGGGAGCTTATGGTGGTAGGGCCGCTGGAAGCTGGCCCAGACGTCCGTGTGGCAGCCGGCGCATAGCGTATTCACGGCGGCCGCTCCGCGAGGCACCAGCCCGTTCGGCCCGTTCTTATGAATCGAGTGGCAGGTCACGCAGCTCACCTGGTTCTTGGCATGGCTGCTATTGATCCGCCCTGTATGTGTCGGTTGGTTCTGGTGGCAAGTGAGACAGATGCGGTCCGCTTCAGCGGCTGGAAGTTTGGCGGGCTGCCGGATATCGGCTGCCGAGACCGATTCCGCATGTTTGGCACCGGGCCCATGGCACGATTCGCATGCCCGGTTTTCCCAACCGCGCTTCTTGTCGGTTTCCACCAGTTCGTGCGGATTCTTCTGAAAGGCTTTGAAAATGTCCTCGTGGCACACCTGGCAGGCTTGCGAGCCGACATATCCGGCCGGCAGGGCTGGAGCGCCCGGCTTGTCTTGAGCCGCTGCCACCACCAGCAAAACCAACCCGCCCGCCGCCGCACGCGCCGCCCGGAGGAAGCGGCGCGTGGGAGGTTTGACAGCGCGGGCGTCAGCTCTCTGAAGCAGCAAAGGCATGGCGCTTTCCCACCACATTATTGCGCGTGTACCGCGTCAACCGCGAACTGGGCGCCGGCGGAATGGCACACCGTGCAGCTCTCGCCCAACGAATCGGTATTGGACAGGAAGTGAGACGCCTCCGCCTTGGAAACGTGACATCCGCTGCAAGCCGAAGAAATGGGCCCCACCGGATTGATCCAACCCTGGGGATCCACGACCTGATTCAAGCTGCCCATGAGCGGCAGATCGTTTTGTTCCGTGCTATTGACGTGGCATAGCGAGCAGTTTTGCAGATCGGTCGCGGTTCCCTCCCCGTTCATGGCCGGGAACAGCACTCCGGAGAAGTCGTTATGGCTTCCGCCAAATCCCACCACGATGTAGGGCTTGCCGCCAGCTGGCACGACGTTCACGCCATCGTGGATGCGATGCACCAGCAGGTTGAAATTGATGCCCTGGGGAGGGGCGGATTTGTCGGCGGCCACGGTTGCGGTGGCGCGTGTCACTGCATCCGTATTCGACGGATTGTGGCACAGCACGCAGTATTCGGTCTGGTTGCGCAGGCCGCCATGCAGCGAAAGCGCCACGTGGCAGTTGTTGCAGTTACTGAGCGCAACCACCGTGCGGCGGGGCGCCACCGGCGAGCCATCCACGGAGAAATTCACCACGGGGTTATTGGCGCCTTCCGTAACGCTCTGCGATGAAGTGGTGCCGGCTAAAACCGTCACCGTCATGCGCGCCTCCCCGCCGATGCTGTAGGTTCCGGTGGCAGCCGCCGGAATGGCGTGCGTGAAAGTGTACGTGCAAGCACCGCCGGAACTACAAGTTGCCTTCGCAGCACTTTCCGTCACGTAGCCCGGAGTGCTGGCGGTGTCGCTTCCGAAACTCGTGTAGCCGTAGTCGGTGGTAGGGCCGGCCATGGTGAACTGTATAGTAGAGACCTGCGATAAGGGAATGTTGTTGGCTTTGTCGTCCTGCACGGTGAAGGCGACCGTGGGCGTCTGCCCGGCAGAAGTATTGGTCACGCCGGTAATGGCGAGGTTGATGCCGGCGATTAGCGTATCCGGGTTCTGGGGGTACAAAGCCGCCGTATCGGTGGCCACCACGTGGGCACCCAGAATGGAGGCATCGAAGGGCGTTTCACCTTGCGGAATATGGCAGTTGGTGCACTGGGTGTCGTCCGCCTGGAATCCGCCGGGGTGGTTGGCGCCGGTGGCAAAATTGACGTTGTCGTGGCAGGCGCCGCAGGCTGCGCGAGTGGGTTCGGTCAGAAAAGCCTTGGCTTGTGCCGCGCCGGTGGTCTGGCTATGGCAAACCTCGCAACGTTGCGGATTGGCGGGATCGATCACCGTAGAAAAGTTGGTGAGGAAATTCATGTAGCCGGCAATCTCATAAGGGACACCGGGCGTGGTCGAGGTTCCAACAACACTGGGTAACTGCGATCCCATGTGGATCTTGTGCGCCATCACCTTGAGATCCAGCGAGTTGCCCGTGGTCGGATCTTGGTTCTGGGGCTGGTGGCAGAGAACGCACATCTCCATGCCGTGGGCATAGCCGCCGTGGAAAGCCAACTGGTCGTGGCAGGTGTTGCAACTGGCGGTGCGGATGACATCGCGGGTGACGGTTACGGCCGCTCCATTGGGGACGAAGTTAAAGGTGGCTCCGGTGTAGCTGATCCCCAGGTTGAATGACGTCAGATCGCGGTTACCATCGACCGCGACCGTCGTGGTCACAGTGGGATCGAATCCCGCGGGGGCCTTGGCAGTAAACGTATAGGAATATTGGCCATTGCCCAACGGCGTGGCAGGGCTGCCCAATTCGAAATCCGGGCGCGTGATCGTGCCCAGCACCGGGCCGGTCGCAGACGAGGTCGTATAGGCAACATATTGTTCCTGGCCCTTGGGTATGTAGGAAGCCACGTACGCCAGCGACACCACTCCCGGAGTCGTCACGCCGGCCGCATCCAACGGCAGCCCGGAGGGATCGGTGAGGGTGTACGTGATGCTAATGACGCCGGCACTGCTGATCTTGGCCGAGTTGATAGTGATCACCAAGCCGGGGCGCACGAAATCAACAATGGCCGCATCCGCGTAGAATGCCTTTTCTCGAGGGGAATACTCATGCTTCTTAGTCTGGCCTGTCAGGCAGAGAGCGATGAGTGCGACAAACGCCGCAATGCGCAACGCGCGAGAGAGCCGTTTCATGAGAGTCCTTATCCATTCCTAACTGTTGCGAGCCTGTTAATACAGCACTCGCGTGTCCAAAATTCCACTCGATACAAAGAGAGTTGGAAATCCGTTTATTATCTTAGTGTTGGAAAATCCGGCAGCGCTCTCAACTATATTGTTCGCCCACCCCCGAGTGGGTGAAGGACTGGCGGTTGTGGGTGATAATCCCCCACCTTTGGGCCTAGACCAGCGAAACCCAGTCGCCGAAGAGGGCGAGATTTGAGGGTGTTGTTCGGCCCTCCATGTGGTACTATCGAGCCCGGCGTCCTTCACAGGAGAACCAAGATGAAAAAGGACGCGACGCGACTGCTCTTTTTTGGAGTGGCGTTACTGTTTGCGGTTTCGCTTGCGCAAGGCCAGATATCTTCGCCCGGGTACACCTTACTAATCATTCCTCAAATTGTGGATGGCGGACCCTGGCTGACGACCATCGCTCTCTCCAACACCAGCGCGAACCCAGCAGGAGTCAACCTGCGTTTCTACCAGGAATCCAGCGACGACGGCTCCACCCAGCCCTGGAGCCTCAACTTTCTTGAAATGCCAGGTGCCCAAACGCAGATCGTGACTGTGCCTGCCGCAACGACGTTGTTCCTCCACACTCTTGACACCGCCTCCTCTACGACCATCGGTTGGGGGCAGTTGGAGCAGTCCGGCAACGCTCCTGTTGCCGCCTACGCCATCTTCACGCAACGTAGCGAGGGGCCGGTTCAGAAGGGAACCGCTCCCGCCGCGTTGGCAATAAGCCGAATCCTGGTGCCGTTCGATAACACCAGCGGAGCGGTCACCACCATGGCGATCGCTAATCCCACACTGTCCAGCGAATCCATTTTCGTAGGGATTCGAACTGCCGCGGGAACTACTCAGCCGCCTGCCATCACACTGCCTGCCGAAGGGCATGCGTCGTTTTCGTTCCCCGCGCAGTTTACAGCCAGTGCCGGACAGAGCGGCATGGCGGAGTTTTACAGCGCGACCGGCATTTTTTCGATCCTCGCGCTCGAATTCCAGTCCGGCGCCTTCACCACGGCGCCAGTGTATCCGGCCACCGGCCCTCCCATCATCGCGTCCCCCAGCGGCGGGCCTGCCAACATCATCGTGGCCGAATTTACCGTGAGCAAATACAATGGCTTCAACGGGAGTTTCTCAACCACCAGCCCCACCACCGACGCCATCTCCGGGCAGTTCGCCAGCTACACACCGGCCGAATGGCAATTGCCGTTCTCAGCGCAACCGTTCGGGCCTTGCAGTGTGCTCAACGTTACATACCCTGTCACCACATACGGCTCGAATGAACCTTACGCTGCAGACGGCGATCTGGACGCCGGTACGATCAGCGCCAACGGTCAGAATTTGCCGTCGGGCTTCACGTTATCGGATGTCCCTTTCCCTAACGGTGGGATGTATATCTTTGTGCCTCCCAACGGCACGACGCTCCCGCTCGGCGCCACCTATACCATCAGCAGCAAGGGCGGCACTCAAGTCGGCCCGTTTAGTATCTCGGCCACCCTCCCCACCAGCTTTGCGGTGACGAATTGGGACGCCATCACCTCCATCAACCGCGCCAATTCGCTCACCCTCAACTGGACCGGGTCGGGATTCAACACGGTAACCATTGAGGTTCTGAACATTCAGACCGACTCGGCTATTTCGGCTATTAACGAAGTGACGGTCTCCTGCACGGCTCCGGCGAGTGCGGGCGCGCTTACAATTCCGCCGGACGCACTTGCGGAGCTACCTACCGGCACCGGCCTACTGAAGGTGAGTGCCACTACCTCCTCCTCAGCGACGTCAACACCGGTTTCCAGCACCGCCCAAACCCTGGTCCCCAGCCTGGTGGGCGGCGGTCAAGTCAATTACGGGTCCTTTACGCCTTCTCTGGTTTTGCAGAAGTTCCCAACGATCCTGTAGCCCGCTTCGCTACGACCGCGAGTAGGGCGCATAGAGGGCGTGCAATCACGCGGCCCCGAAATTTTCGCAACTCGTCGCCAAAGCGGTCACTTAACCAGCGCCTGGCTCTTGTCTCAGGGTCGTTTCCGATTCTTTCGCCGCTACAGTTGCGGGACGGAACTGCGAGGTGTTATGCGAAAGCCGACTGATGAACTGCCGGATACGGATTCAGCGCTGCCGAACACTGGGATGAGTTCTGCGAAACCTACCTGAAGATCAGTCGCTCCCAGGCTGACCGGATGATTCAGTTGTTAGATGAGTTCGGTCCAGGCTACTTCGAGGTTTCCGGACTCACTCGCATCTCGCCCGAAACGTACCGCGCGATCGCGCCTGCCGTAAAGGATGGAGTTCTCCACTTCCAGGGCCAGCCGATCGAGCTGACTACGGAGAATTCGCGCAAGATAGCGGCGGCGGTAGCAGAGTTGCGGCGCGCCCTGCCGGCCAAAGAGGCCGCTCCCGCGCCGCCGCTCGAGATGCACAAGCGTCTGGCGGAACTCGAAAAGCGTTCGAGCGCCCTCCTAAAAGAATTCCAGGAGATCTCACGCCTGGAACGGCACGGCGAAAACTGGCTGCGGTTTACGTCGATTCTGTCGCACGTGTATTCCGCCCTGGCGCGGATTACATTGGAGAACGGGATCGTGTGAACAGCCGGTTCCGCCGACGCCACTGCCCAGGCTGAAGTGTGTGACAAGCGAAAACTAACTTGGAAAACTGACTGAGCGCGAAACCGGACACCGGCAAGAATGCCGGTGCCACGTGGCACAGGCCTCCCGGCCTGTGTCTGGTTTTTCCGTCTGCCTACGTCAGCGGAATGGATCCGTCGAAGAGTGCCAGATCCGCACCTGGGTACGTGATCCGCGTACCCTCAACCACTGCGAAGGAAGTGAGCTGGTGGGGGTTGATCTTGGTCGCACTCATGATATGGGCCACCGGCACTCCCCGCGTGACCAGCGCGTCCGCGATCAGCGAGCGGTGGCATCGCCAGGGCACCGACTCGGCGCACATGATCGCCGCCGTCCGGCCCGCTTCGAGATCCAGTAACGCCTGCAGGTTGCTGGCGAACTCCGGCGTTTGCATGTAGTCGGCGTATCCCCGAAAGCTCAAATTCCGCCAGCCCGTGTTCGGCGAATCGGGCCGCGCATGCCGCAGCCCGCCCAGCCCCGGCATGTGTTGATACGCGATCCCGGCGGCCGCGAGCGAATTGGGGAGCGCGTCGCAGTTGAACTGTGGGTTGTGCCGGGAGCGAGGCATGGTTCTCACATCCACCAGCAGGTCCACCCGATGGGCCTGCAACATCTCCAGAAATTCCGGAAGAGGGCGATTCGAGTGGCCGATCGTCAGCATGAAAACCTCAAGGTGCATCCACGCTGGCGGCACGGGAACGGAATGGCAAACGGATGCGCAGAACCCGCTCCCGGTGCCGCTCCTCTTCTAATGAGCGTGTACGGGCGCGCAGAAGGTCGGACAGTGAGATCATGCCCACCAGTTTGCGCGAATCCGGGCTCTCCACCACGGGCAGCCGTGTAAATCCCGTTTCGGCCATGCGGTTGACCACCACGCGCAGCGGCTCATCGGCGTAAGCCACCACGGGATCGCCCTGCGCCACTTCCCGGAGCGGGCGCGTGTCTCCATGGCCGTTCTGCAGCAGCTCATGCAGGTCGTGGCGCGTGATCACGCCCGCGAGGCGTTCCTCCGGGCCGATGACCGGATAAAGGATCTGGCCCCGGCGCTCGTGATCGACATTCACGGAAGCCATCAGCTCATGAGGCGTAGCCTGTGCCGGAAAGGCGACGATGTTGCTGCGCATTACTTCCCGCACAAACAGAATCTCCAGCGGATCGACGGCGTATTCCCGGCTCAGGTGATAGCCCCGGCGGCTCACCTTCTCGGTGAGAATGGATCGCCGCAGCGTCAAAACCGTGAAGCCATGCGCGATCGTCACCGTCGCCAGCAGGGGCAGCAGCATATTTACGTCGTGCGTCAGCTCGAGCGCGAAGATGACCCCGGTGAAGGGCGAACGCATGGTCCCTCCCAAGATCGCGCCCATGCTCACCAGCGGCCAGAAGCCGACACCTTCGTTGGGCAGGAACATGGACTCGATGCCGCCCAGCGCGCCGCCCATCATGAGCAGCGGCGCCAGCACCCCACCTGAGGTTCCCGAGCCCAGCGAGATGGCCCAGATGGCCGACTTCACGAGCAGAATGCCCAGGATCATGTTTCGCGGCACGCTGCCCTGGAGAAGGGCGCCGATGGTGTCGTACCCCACGCCCAGAGCCTGCGGGAAGATCAGCCCGCCCAAACCGATGGCGAGACCGCCGATCATGGGCCACCACATCCAGTGAATCGGCAGCAACTTGAAAAGATCCTCGGATGCGTAAACGGCCGCTGTCAGCACCACTGACAACAAACCCGCCAGGAGGCCTGCCACCACGCAGCCCGCAAGCCCTTCCGGCCCGATGAATACTGCATGCGGCGGCGTGGGAAACAGCGGGCCCAGTCCAAGGATGTAGCGCCTTGCCGCGCCCGCCGTTACGCTTGCGAGGGCGACGGGAATCAGGCTGCGCGGTTTCCATTCGAACAGCAACAGCTCTACCGCCAGCAAAACCGCCGCCACCGGAGCGGCGAAAGTTGCCGACATGCCGCCGGCAGCGCCGGCCACCAGCAGAGTCTTGCGTTCCACGCTGGAAAGGTGGAACAGTTGCGCAATCATGGAACCGACCGCACCGCCGGTCATGATGATGGGCCCCTCTGCGCCGAAGGGTCCGCCCGAGCCAATGGAAATCGCGCTGGAGAGCGGTTTCAGAATCGCGACCTTCGGTTCCACCTTGCTTCCGTTGATCAGGATTGCCTCAATCGCCTCCGGAATGCCGTGCCCGCGGATGCGCTCCGAACCGTAGCGCGCCATCAGGCCGACGATCAATGCCCCAACTACCGGAACCAGCACTACCCATACGCCCAAATGATTGCCCGCCGGGGAAACCAAAGCCGTGCTCCACCGCTGGAAGAAAAAGAGGTTGGTGAACAGGCCGATCAGCTTCAACAACGCGAAGGCAACGTAAGCACTGATCAGGCCGATGACGATCGCCAGCGCGGAAATGAAAAGGATCCGAGTGGTGGTTGTGAAGTCCCCTAGCTTTTGTGTGCGGGAAGCCTCCGCAGTATGCGTCATTCTGTCTTCTGCCCTCCCGGGGTGTGAGGAGCCAGACCCTGGAGCAGCGCGTGGAGCGTTTCCACCAGCAAGGGCCCCGTGTTGCTCAACTCTGCACGGTGCATGGCTGAAAGCCGCTGGAGCTTCCCTTCCCCTTCGGGCGTCAGGTGCATGCGGACCTGCCTCCGATCTTCCTCGCCGCGCGCTCGCGCCACCAGGCCGCGCTCCTCCAACCGATCGATCAGACCGACTGCGCTGTGGTGGCGTATCATGAGGTGCTCAGCCAGGGCGCCGACCGTCGGGCCTGCGGGTTCCTGCGCTGCCCGAATGGCCAACAGCATCTGGTGCTGCTGCGGCTCCAGTTGCTCCTCACGCGCCGCCTCTTCGCTGAAGTGCAGGAATCGGCGAATGCGATAGCGGAATTCTCCCAGCGCTCGATAGTCTTCTGAGGTCAGGTCGTCGTACAGGTTTCCGGCCAACGATTGTATCGTACCACGATATTTATGCCCCAATTGATGTCCGATATAAATAGGGTTCAGGAATCTTTGGGGGTATCTCACTACCCCCCATCTGGGTATAAATTCGAACATGGAGTTGGTCAATCCTCCATGACCACCATTACTGGTATTTCACGCGGCTATAGCCCCCTGGAAAATCCCGGACATGTTTCTTAGATTTCTCTTGATTCACTGGGCTTAGGTGTTTACATTAGGAAATGTCTTAAACGTAACTAAGCAAAATCTGGTAAAAATCGTAACCTAGGAGAATTCTGGTAGATGATGCCGCTTGCGCTCCCCTCCCCCACTTCTGCCGAAAGAAGCCGTGCAGTATCTGTAGATGCTCTTCGACGCCAGGCGTTAGAAAGGTTATACCGGCGACGGGAAGCAGTCGAAAACCTGATCCGCTCGCTCGAGGATTACAAGGACGCCAACACCAGCCGCCGGGCCGTCTGCCTGGACATCAGCGCTGTGCGGAGGTCGTCGTCAGGTTTCGCTCAATCGCAAATTTAACCAGTCCCACCAGGTCGTGGACATTGAGTTTCCGCATCAAGCTGGCGCGGTACGTGTCCACGGTCTTGGGGCTGATGTTGAGCAGATCGGCGATGTCCTTGGCGCGCATGCCGTTCACCAAATAGGAAAAGACCTCCATTTCACGCGGACTCAGCGTGGACAAGAGATCGCTCTGCCGGTTCTCGTCGCCCTTGGTGAACATCTTCAGCAATGGTGAAAGGTAAACGCCGCCATCGCGGATATAGTTGATGGCATCGATCAAGTGGCGCGACGGCCCATCCTTCAGGAGGTACGCGTCAGCACCGGCGCTCAGCGCTTCATGTACTGAGGCTTCATCGCGCACGATCGAGAGGATCATCAGTTTGGTGGTGCAGCCGGCGGCGCGCAGTTTGCGGATCACCTCGACGCCGCTCAGCAAGGGCATTTGCAGATCGAGGACCGCGAAGTCCGGCCGCAGAGAATTGATCATCTCGAAAGCCGCCCGGCCGTCGGCACACTGTCCCAGGACGCGCAGGCCGTTGTCCGAGCAGACCAACGCAAAACCTTCACGCACGATGTTGTGATCATCGGCGACCACCACGGTAGTTTCCGGCAATGCTTGCATACCCTCCCTCATGCGCAGCGCCGCCTTATGCGGGCGTCGGCTGGAATGGAACAATAAGTTCCAGTTTAGTGCCATCCGGTCCGCTTTCCACCATGAGAATTCCGCCCAGCGCTTCGGCCTGCTCACGGATGGTGCGTAACCCTATACCGCCGGCCAGACTGGGCGGCGAAGAGAACAACTGCAAAACATCGAAGCCCACGCCGTTGTCCTGAAATCGCATCACGAGGCTGCCATCGCGTAGTTGCAGGCTGGCCTCTACGCGAGTGGCGCGCGAATGGCGAACGATATTGGAAACCGCTTCTTGCGCCGCGCGGTAGAGCAACACCTTGGCATCCAGGTCCGGCTGCTGGGGCAAACCTCCAATTTCCAGGCGCGCGTCAAAGCTCTCTGGAATCCCGCTCAGGTCCCACATTTGCTGGATGGCCGCTTCGATCGGAAAGCGCTGCCATTCGGGCGGATGGAGACGCTGCGCAATCGATCGCACCCGTTCCAGGGCATCCGCCGTCAGAATGGAAATCCGATCGAGCGCCTGCTGCACATGGAGCGCGGGCTCGCGAAGTTGCGAAGTAGCCAATTCCAGTTGCAGACGGATCGCCGTGAGGAGTTGTCCCACGCCGGTGTGGAGCTCGCGCCCCAGGCGCTGCCGCTCGGCTTCGATCTGCTGAATCGGATTACCGGTGCCGCTCCCGCGCCGCTGGCGCGCGCGGAGGGAAAGGACTCGTTCGGCGGCTTGCAACCGGACATAGTTGCGCAGCAAGCTGCCTTCGAGACGCAGCAAGACGGCGTTCTCCCGCGGCAACTCTAGCGGGCGGGCGCCCAGGAGGACCCGTCCGCCTCCCTCCCAAATGCGCGTCAGAGCCAACTCGGCAAGCAGTGGGTGGGCTGGACTTCCAAACAGCTGGCTGGGAACGGTGTCGATCAGGTTTTCCGCATGGCCCAGCGCGTTGCGTGTATTTTCGTCCATCCAGAGCACGCGGCCCTGGGCATCGCACTCCAATAGGAATGGATAGCGCACGCGATTAATGTCGGACGGACCAGTCTCCGAACCTTGGCTCAAGCGGATGTCGCCCCCACCCCTAGGAAGTTTCTTAGCAAGCATGCCAGCTAAATCCGTATACTGCAACGCCACTTCGTCCCAGTACGCGTATTACTAAATCCACTACTTGCATAGAGATCCGAAACGTATTATAAGGGAATCACCGATGGCACGCGTCTGGAATGCTGTTCCTCGAGTAGCGATTTTCCTGGCCGGAGTTGCCGCCGGTGTCCTCACCAGCGGACGCAAAGAGGGGGGAAGTTCCGCGGCCGGAGTGCAGGATTTGAAAAAATCCCTAGCGGAACTGGAAACCCGCCTCGCCGCCCAGGAATCCGCCACGGCTGGCCGTCTGACGCAAATCGAAACCCGACTAGACGAACACGCCGGCAAACTGGCGGATGTGCCGTCCACGTCTCAAATCATTGCGGCCATGGAGCAGTTGCTCTCGAAGACCATGGCCAATTTAGATGAGAGGCTCACCGCCCAAGCCCACTCTATTGAAGTGTTAAAGACCACCGTCTCGCAGACCGACGGCTTGCTGGAGCGGGTATTAGAGTCGTTGGATTCCCTCCAAGCATCCGAAGCGGCAGAAGTGCCCGCGGCCGCATTTCTTCAAAAGCCTGTATAAATCCGGACCGAATCGTGGCATGGCGGAACGGCAAGGTTAGTTACACTACGGCGTTGGTCTGATAGTACGAGGGGACAAATTCTCAAGGGCTGGGTATGGATTTTGACAAGGTGCTAGCAGACTTACACGAACAATTACGGAACCTGGATGGGGCGATCGAGAGCCTGGAACGTTTGCAGAACGGCGGCGGCAGCCGGCGACGCGGCCGTCCCTCCAACGGGTCCGGTCCGCAAAAAGTGCCTCGCAAGACGGTACGCGACGACGACGCCGGCGGCAAGAAGCGCGCCTGAAGCGACGGCAGCGCTCGGTCTGATCCTTACTGCGATTTCGCGCGAAGGTTGCTGGAAAACTGGTTCTTACGCGGGGCCATGCACCGACCGTAGAGTAGCCGCACCGGCGGCGAAGACCGCCGGCGTTACGTAGCGCTGGCGACGGGCGCGAGCTCCTAGAACGGTTTTACGCGGATTTTGCCGCGTTCAGATTCGTAAGCCATTACGGAACAATGAGTTTGGCTCATTTCTCACGGTGACCGCGTTCAGTATGGATTTTCTACAGCCGTTTGTGCGCTTCGCGCCAAACCATGCGGCCCCTCCCGCCGAGTTCTCATCGGAATATTGATCGCAAGGTCGCAATCCAACGTCTGGACCTGGAGGGCTTGGGACCAGTGATGTCCGGCGACGTCTGAGGGGAATCGTTTTCCGGAACGAGAAAAACCGTAGATCCGGAGGACATCGTCACCTTTTGCCAATTGGCGGTCGCATCAGGCCCACCGGGGATCTCACGAAAATCCCAATCGGCCGCGTCACACTCGAACGTCTCGTCTTTGAAGTAGAACAGGAAGTGCCGCGTGTTCGTGGAACGTGGCTCTGCTACTAAGGTCCAGTAATCTTCCGGCAATCTGTCCAGTCGAAGGTCACCTTCGAGCTCGTAAAATTCGCCCCAGTCCGGTGCCCGCCGACTGAATCGACACTGGCCGCGCCACCATCCCTCGTCGTTCGTTCCCTCCAAACTGTAGCGCCAGCATTTCGCGAACCTTAGCTCACCGCGATCGCCGAGCTTGAATCTCGGGAACGCCCACGGGTTCAGGTAAAACGTGAGCACTAACGTCTCTCCATCCACGCAGATCTTTGGTATTGGCGCGCCGGGCTCGGCGTTCCAGCCGTCGTTCAGCTTCGTGAACTCGGTGTGCGAACGTTCCAAACTCTCAATCTCTCATATAACGCGCATTCGGCGTATCGGCAAAACCGCCCGCCTGAGTACACGCGGGGTCAGAAACGACGTCGCCCTGGCTTACGCGAGCCGGCCCGCGACATCGTGCGAACCGGCTTCAAAATCGCCTTGTGCATCTCCTCGGGATCAAACCCTAGTCGAGCGGCGTTTGCCTCCATGATCGCGATCCGGCCAACGAGTCCTTTGCTGCGCTCACGCTCTTTCTCAAGGTCTTCGGTCAGCTTGCGGATCTCACCTTTGAAGTAATCCTGTTCGATTGCGGCACCCGCGGTGAACGCATTCTCT
>Ga0182024_10000731_pt1 | contig 85541 bp, 71 predicted proteins | sample P32metaG_FD_120480 | JGI IMG/M metagenome (GOLD analysis project Ga0182024, IMG submission 120480) | Permafrost microbial communities from Stordalen Mire, Sweden - P3-2 metaG (Illumina Assembly) | ecosystem: Environmental > Terrestrial > Soil > Wetlands > Permafrost | place: Sweden: Stordalen... | reverse complement strand
CCGCTCGCGTCCATGATAGTTCGGTCCCAGAGCAGCGTGCCGGTCGCCGCGTCCAGCGCGATCAGATGACCGTCGGGAGTGCCGCGAATGACGCGGCCGTTCGAGATTGCCGCGCCCTTGTTGTTCCGCTGGCCCATGTGCGCGCCAGGCGTGTGCTGGTAGCTCCAGCGCTTCTTGCAACTCGCCGCGTCAATGGCGAACGTACCAAAAACGGAGGTCATGTATAGAACGCCGTTGTAAACGAGTGGAGCACTCTGGAACGATCCCTGTTCGCCCAACTTGAACGAGCACACCGTCTTCAGTGTGCTGACGTTTTGCGTATTGATCTCGGCGAGCTTCGAGTATCGATAACCCAAGTAGCCCTTGTTGGACGTCAGCCATTGATTGGGGTCGGTGTCCGCCTTGTCCATTTCAGCTTGCGTGGGTCCTTGGGTGGACGGCTGAGCTACAGCAACCGCAGAAGGTGGCGCTTTTGCGGAGGGGTCCTGAGTCTGAGCATATACAGTAGTACAAATGGCTGCACCGACAAAGGCAGTCATCATGAGGCTTCGCAATTGACTCAAAGTGCAAGCCATCTTGACACTAAATAGTCGCCGCACACCAAGCCAGAACCACTGCACTTTGTTGTCGTGATGGTTCGTCATTACTCTACCTCCAAATTGAGAAGTTCTGATCAAAACGTCACCTGCGTATACATGCCGATGACGAGGGCATTGGGAATCTTGCCCGTGCCCCCCGGGTTGATCACATATTGCAGGTTCGGGCGAATCTTGAGCCACGGTGCAAGCTGCAAGCCATAGTCGATTTCAGCGATGCTTTCGTACGTTTGGATTCCAACAGACCCGGGCACCACAGTGTTGCGGTCCTGCTGATACTGGGTCAAACGTGGGTTGGTGGACGCATAGGCGATCATGAAAGAGATAACGTCGTTGTCGCGACGGCGCAACGTACCTTGGTAATGACCGCCCGCAACCCAAAAATACGAGTACTTGGCCGTATCCGGATCGCCGATAGTGACCATGGCGCCTAGCGTCAGTCCGCGATTGGATCCAGCTTCCTCGCGAAAAACCATCTGATCGGCCATGATGTATCCACCCCAGAGACCGTTGTGCTGCTCGAATGGTTGGCCAGTCAGCCCGGCGGAAAGTCCGTTGATATCCTTAAGCAGATCCGGAGTTTTCGATGAATTGTAGTAGCCGCCGATTTTGTAATCGCCGGGCAATCTACCGCTGCCTTGGCCGGGCAACCAACCAAGTTCGATGGGGACAAATGCACCGGTGCTGCGAAAGCTCAAATCGAAACCTTTGTCGGAATCGCCTTCGTTGGGATTCACCTGGTAGATGCCGGTCGCTACGTAGAAATTCGGCCTCGGACTCACATTGATACGTGCGCCCCATTCAGCCGTGGGAAAGTTGTGCGCACCGCTATCGGTCGTCATGGCATTCGCATGACCGCATATCACGCCGTTCTGAAAATTGCAGAAATATGGAAGTCCCGCAAAGTTATCTCCTATCGGGGACCAGCCCAACTCGATGGTCACTTTATGTTTGAGAAAATCCTGCTGGTAAGTCATTTCCGCTAGTCGGAAATTCTGGCCCGCACCGTAAAGTTCCTGTACCGCAAACTGGTTTCCGAGTGCATCGGCCGAAAGACTCCCTCCGACACGGTCCGTTAGGGTGACCTGGATCTTTGCATCGTGAATTCTCATCAGTCGATCGAGGTCGAAATCGGCGCCGAAGTCAATTTGCTGCGTATAACGCACCGCCTGATAGTTGCCGCCGGAAGGGTTCCCCGCACTTTCGGTGGTGAAGCGCGCACGCAGGTCGACGCCCGCATTCTGCAGCGACGATCGTGCGCCGCCCCAGTTACCCGTCATCGTGTCTTGGTCAAACCACCGCTGGCCGCCAGTTGTCTGCTGGGTCATTGCGGGATACGAAAACAACGCGGCGGCGGCGACCATGAAGACCTCCCGTGAAACGCCTCGCCGCGACTGCCGCTGTTTTTGAATTTGAATGCGGGGTGTGACCACCCTAGGATTTTAAGAAGTTCTTCGTACGAAATCTGCTCAAAGTAACTCACTTTAGCAGCTAGATTGTTCAAGAGCGAAATCGAGCCAGCGGCGTCCCTACCAAAGAACCAGTACACCACCGGGGCGCACCATTCCGTTCCAAAGCATTCGAAATCCTCAGCCGCCATGGTCGGCTTCGTCTGCTCTACGGAGCCGTCAGGAAAGTTTTGACGAAACGAGTCCACTACTTTGTTTGTTGCATCGACATCGTTCGTTACCAAGGAATAACGGCATTCATCGGCTTACCGTGTCCACAGAAAATTGCGGGTCCCAACCCGACATGACAGATACTGCCTTTTCCAGAGCAACATCGCGATCGTCGGTTAGTGTGAAGTTACATCTGCAGGAGTCAGCAAATCCTCCGGGGTCTTGCCCGCCAAAGCCGCATCCAGATTATCGAGAGCCCGCATGCCTATCCGTATCCGCGTCTCGATGGTTGCCGTGCCCAGATGAGGAAGCAGAAAAACATTGGGTAGAGTTCTGTAGTCAGGGTTGATATGAGGCTCTCCTTGATATACGTCGAGCCCTGCGGCCGCGACCCGGCCCGAGCGAAGAGCTCCGATCAGCGCATTATCGTCCACTAGACTGCCTCGCGCCGCATTCACAATTACCGCTCCCTGAGGAAGCAGCTCAATCGTTTCCGCATTCAGGAAATGAGTGGTTGCCTTTGTCCCCGGCGCATGCAATGTAAGGAATGGGCTGTTCCTCAGAAGATCGCGAGCATCCGCATGAAACACGGCGCCCTTTTCAAACTCGGGATTCAATCGGTGCATGTTCGTGTAGTGAATGCTCATGCCGAAAGCGCGCGCCCTCTCGGCCACCGCAGAACCAATACGCCCCATTCCATAGATGCCCAGGACCTTGCCCGTCAGTTGCCACCCCAACAATTCGGTGGGCCTCGGATCGCGCCAGTTGCCGCTGCGTACCAGCGCTTGGCCTTCACTCGCCCGCCGAGAGGCAGCGAGCAGAAGAAGCATCGCGATATCCGCGGTCGCGTCGGTCACCACGCCCGGAGTGTTCGTCACCTTGATTCCACGGGCAGCCGCTGCCGCCAGATCAATGTGATCGAAGCCGGCAGATAGGGACGCGATCACGCGTACAGAGGCCGGTAGGCGGGAGAGCACGCCTGCGTTCATTACGTCCTCTTGTGTGATGAGCAGTGCATCCGCTCCAGCCGAAATGTCAATTAACTCGTCACTCGAATAAAGGCGGTCTTTGACATTGAATCGTGCGATATAGTCGCGAGTGATCCGCGACTCCACTTCCCGAGGTAATAAACGGGTTACAACGAGAATCTTCTCGGACATGGGTTACTCCCTCCTTTGTCTGCACTCAAGGGGTGAACTCTTGGACGCGCCTCCTTGGCAAGCTTCTCTAGGTCACACGGTTGACCCAGGCATTGAAGTTTATGCGGGGCATCCGGCGTCCATCCACCTCTTGAATAGTGAGACGCGATCGGGTGGCCAGGGCGCATCCGGAGGCATTGCGCCTGTGGATATCTGGAAATAGACACTCTGGGCGTTTGCATGGACGCACATCCAAGTGGGATCATCCAGTTTTACTCCTGAGGGACCCATGCATTGAATGTCGCCGTCTCGGAAAAGAGGACGAATATCGTTGACAAAACTGAGAGCCATTTGGCCTCCTCTTGATTAGTGGCTACCTTACGTTTTTAGGAAAGTTCCTTCTTCGAGTTCTTCGAAATAGTACCAGAGGCCCGAGCGAACAGCCGTTGGCTCATCTCCGTTGTTTATCGTCTTTCCCATGGTGGCGAGGCCGTAGAGACGAGTCGTGCTGCGTTCTTTCAGACACTGCAACGACGGGCCGAATTGCAGACCGTTGCACTGGAGGACATTGCGAGCCAGCTGCGAGCATTGCAACAACTGATCGACCATGACGGAACCGAGGATGGACTTGACGTCGCCAAGGCACATCAAGTCCTACGCGACCTGGTCGGTGTCTTCAATGATCTTGCCGAAAACGCACAAGCATTCATGGCTGGGGTCGCCCGCAGTCTTGAGCTTCAGCAGGCCGAAGCCAGCGCCGTCATCGCCTATAAGCGCCCCCTGATCGACTACCTCGACCGCTTCCTGGGCGATCCCGTTCGCCGCTCCGATTCGATCGCTCAACTCATCCAGCATCTTGCGCCTCGCGTCGAGAACGTCTTTCTCCAAATTGCGGAGCGGGAGGCGCGGGACGCCGCTCCTGACGACGAGCGGACTCAAACCGATGAAAAGATGCGCCGTTGGCAGGCGTGGCGTGAGCGCTGGGAAGGGCTGCGCTGCTGGCTCAGTTGGAGCGTGCAGGAGCCAGCCTGATGAAATGCTTTTCGACTGGCACCGCGATGTAATGTCAGGAAGAAGAGATTTGAAGAACATTGGGCGCTTTCGCACTGGCAAGCAGCCGATGCTTCAACCATTTGCCCATTGAAGCGCTGCGGTAAGAAGCACTTCGGCTGTCGTCAGCACGGATTCGAAGTCGACGTATTCCTCCGGGTTATGCGCTCCGGCGCCGGTGGGCCCAAACAGCAGCGTCGGAATGCCGAACTCTCGTTGTATCAGGCCTGCATCACACGGGTATGGGGCGCCGGTCATGACTGGTGCGCGGCCTGTGACCACGTGTGCGCTGGCAGCGATACAGCGGACCCATGGGTGATTAACTTCCAAGGTCGTCCCAAGCAAAGGTGAACCAATGGGCGGCTTCCATAAAATCGGATGCTTTGAGAAAAAGGGGTCGGTGCACTCGAATTGCCGGAGGGACTTCTCGACTTCCTGGATAACTGCATCGACATTCTCATCTGGAAGGAATTGAAAGTAGACGCGCACTGCTGCTTGTGTCGGCACGCTCAGCGGAAACTCTGTGGCAAGTCCATTGGCCTCGACGGCCAGCACTTGCACCGGGACGGGATCTGGAAATGCCGCATAGGCGTCCGTCGCCTTTACCGTAGAGCGCTGCTTGCCGACTGCCTCGACCCATCCGAGCAACCGTCCGATGGCGATTGCGGGACTGGGCACCTCTGCCTTCGAGAAATATGCCGATGAATCGCCAGCGTCTACTGTGAGGTCGACGACAAATCCACCGCGGGTTGCGCGGTAGATTTCGAGCTGCGTTCCTTCCGGAATGACGCATGCGTCTGGGTTGCCGTCGTGGAGCCGCGCAGCGATGGTTCCGCCGCCGCCGCCCCACTCTTCATCGACGACTGATTCGAAGAGTATGTCGCCTCCGGTGCGAATGCCCGCTTGGTGCAAAGCACAGACCACCGCTGCATTGGCGACCAGGCCACCTTTCATATCGAATGAGCCGAGGCCGTGGACTGCTCCGTTGTGGAAGGCTCCAGACCATGGCGAACGCGACCATGCTGCTTTGCCGGGTGGGACGGTGTCCATGTGCCCGTTGAGCAAGAGACTCTTTCCGCGGCCTGTTCCACTCAGCCTGACGCTCAGGTTTTTTCGTCCGCGGTAGGTGCGGTTTGTTCGCACGGCTTGATGACCGGATTTTTGGATGAAGTCCGTCGGATAGAGATCAGGCCGCAGGCCCTGTTGGCGAAAGAACGATTGCAGCACAAGTTGCGCGGGCGTCTCGTTGCCGCCTGGCGGCATGGCCACGCTGTTGGTTCGGACGAGTTCCTGGAGCAGACGCTTGAGTTCGCCGGACGACCGTCGAATGAGTTTGCGAGCTTGATGAGTTGATTTATCTTCCATTGAGTTTTGCGATAACCGGATATGACACTATTTCACACAATCGCCGGCACGTTGGTGACTCCCGCCGTGCCGAATACCCGGCGATAACGTTCGACCTCGTCGGCTGGGCCCATGGCTTTGGCATAGTTGTCGGAGAGTTTGACAGCCGGACGGCCGTTTGCCTCGGTCAGTTTGCAGACCAGGCTGATGGGGTCAAAACCCCCGCCGTCATTGGGATCGCAGCCACGAAAGTCGTTGGTGAGCAGCGTTCCCCACCCAGAGCTGAAACGAATCCTCCGCTTCGGGTTCCACTTTTGTGGGTCGAGGAAGTCTGCGGCGGAGCGAAAGTCCTGCGGCGTCAGGTCTCCTAGTACCTCTCCGCAGAAGTGGGCGTGAAGGCCGAGGATCTGCTCGACATCCAAGCCATCGGAAGCGATGATGAGTTTCTTCTCGGGGTCGCGGCCTCGATCCCTCAGCCATTGCATGTACTCATCGCCCGCTACGTATGGGTTCTTGCTGTCCATGCGTTGACCGGTCCAGTCAGCTACCCAATCCGGAGCATTTGCCAGAAACTGCGTAGTGCCGAAGGTGTCCGGCAGCATGATCAGAAGTTCGCGCTGATATGTGCTCTGCCATAACTCAAGTACGCGATATTGCGAGGCTTTCAATTCGGTATCGTCATTGGCCATCGCGGCAAGCGCCATGGGTAACTCATGCGCGTTTGTCCCAATAGCCTCTAAGTCATGCTTATACGCGAGATAGGTGTTGGAAGAACCGGTAAAACTGCTCCCCAGCGTGTCGCGCATGGCTTTGACGACGTACTCGTGCCAGAGAAAACTGTGGCGGCGGCGGGTGCCAAAGTCGGCCACGCGCAGGCCAGGGACGCCGCGCATGCGTTCGATCTTGCTCCACAGATTTGCCTTGGCGCGCGCGTAGAGGATGTCGAGCGCAAACTCGCTCATTCCGCGCAGGCTACCTCGGGTTTTGAGCTCGCTGAGGATGGAAAGCGCGTAGACCTCCCAGAGCGTAGTCTGCGTCCATAAGCCGCGGAATGTGAGGCTGAATTCACCGTCCTGGATAGCTAGCTCATAATCGGGCAGCTCGAAGTCGTTCTCCAGCCATTCGAGAAAGGCCGGTTCGAAGATGCCGCGCTTGCCGTAGAAGGTGTTGCCGGCAAGCCAGATGAGTTCCGATTTGCCAAAGCGCAGTTTGCGCACGTTGTCCAACTGCATCCGCAGTTCTTCTAGAACAATCGTGTCCGCTAACTGCACCTGCGAGGAGCGATTTACCAGAGTGAAGGCGACATAAACGCCTGGAAAATGCTTCCAGATAAATTGCAGCATCAACAGCTTGTAGAAGTCTGTGTCGAGGAGCGATCGAGTTATGGGGTCGAGCCGCCAGTTATGGTTATGCGCCCGCTCGGCTAAGTTCACGATCATTGGATCGATCCTCGAATCAGGGTTTTGTGATTAGTTCATGTTAGCCCCGAGAGCCTTCATGTAACTCTCGTTGGGCGATGCATTTTCAAAGCGAATCTTCACCAGCAGATCCTGGAATGCCGCTCGCGAGTCTTCGAGCGATGGCCTTGCTGCAACGGATTTCTCTGTATCGCCCATGCCTGCATGGCGCGCGGCGTAGACTACGATTTCGTCCCAGTGCACGGGTCTGGAGAAGGTCACCGGCGCGGACTTGGCTTCCATCTTCTTGTATGGCCAGAAGGTCCAGCTAATTTCGTCATCATCGAGGACTTTGCGAAACTGACCGATCCACTCATCGTTGTTCTCACCCGACTCGCCCATCCAGATAGGCACATTGTATTTGTCGCGAAACTCAAGATAGGGCTTCACTGCATCCTGCACGGGCGGCATCCAGTATTTGTGGAAGGTATACATCATGTTCTTGTCAAAGGGCGGACCGAAGACGGTAAAGTTAGTATCCCATTGCGCGCCGCCGAGGATCACAACGTGATTCGAATCAACGGAGCGAACCGCGGATACCAGCTTCCTGAAAATCGGCTCAAGCTTAGAGTTATATTGCGCCAGTTTGGGATAGTGAGGGATCGGCTCATTCAACAGATCGTAGCCGATTACGGTTGTGTCGTTGCGATAGTGGGCGGCGATGCGTTTCCATACTTCCATTGCATGCTGCTGGCTGGCTTCGTCTTCATAGAGCCAGGGATAGCCCCAGCTATCGTCGATGTTCGCGCCGGTCTGCCCGCCGGGAGCACAATGCATGTCGAGAATCACGTAGAGGTGATCTTCTTTGGCCCATCCGATGACGCGGTCAAGAAGCGCAAAGCCTTCGCTATCGCCGGCTTCGAAAAAGCGGTAGTGGAACGGGATACGGATCGTGTTGAATCCGGCTTTGGCGATGAAGTCGATGTCTTGGCGGGAGATGTACCGATCGCGATAGTCGTGCCAGAACTTTGCCGCGTCCGTTGGGCCGATGAGTTCGTTAACAAGGGCCTCGATCTCGCGCGCGGATTGCGGCCCGTTCTCGAAGCGGAACATGTAGCCTTCCTGCACCAGCCAGTTGCCGAGGTTTGTTCCGCGCAGGATCAATTTATGGCCTGCGGCGTCTACAAGGAACTTACCGTCGGCGTGGACAAAATGGCTCTCCGCGCGGAGAGCTCCGGCACAGATCAGCAGGACGAGAAACACGAGCTTGCGCATTCGGTTGGACCCTCGCAATTGCATCAGTGATACCAGAGACACTGTACATCAATGAGGTCAGAAACGAGGCCGGGTACGAGACGAGTTCGGTGCGTCCCGAGATGGGCGTGGCCCTATGGAGCGTGTTCAGACCAATACCGCTTTGGCCGGAGTTTTGCAGTATTCTCAACACAGCCATGAATGCTGCCATCTCCACCACAGGGCTCACCCGCCGCTTCGGCGATTTCATTGCCGTGCAGAACGTCAATCTGAATGTTGCGCCGGGGCAGTTTTACGGCTTCCTCGGGCCGAATGGCGCCGGCAAGTCCACAACGATCAAGATGCTGACCGGACTGCTCGCGCCTTCCTCCGGGAGCATCGAGGTGCTGGGGCTTAATTTTGCCAGCCATTCCATCGAAGTCAAGCGTCAGATCGGTGTTGTCCCGGAAGGGCTGGCGCTCTTTGGGCGGCTGACAGCTTCGGAATACCTGAGATTCGTAGGCCAGATGTATGGGCTGGACCGTGCGACGACTCTCCAGCGCAGTGAAGAGCTGCTCGAATTCATGAATCTGGCAGGCGAAACGAAGAAGCTCATCACCGATTTTTCCCACGGAATGCAGAAGAAGCTGGCGCTGGCCGCGGCGGTTATACACGGGCCGAAGATTCTCTTTCTGGACGAGCCGTTTGAGGGCGTGGACGCGATTGCTGCCGGCACGCTCAAGCAGATGTTGCAGGGAATGATTGCGCGGGGAGCTACGATCTTTCTGACATCGCATGTACTGGAGATCGTCGAGCGCCTTTGCACCCACGTGGCGATCATCAATCATGGCGAGTTGATCGCAGACGGCTCCATTGAGCAATTGCGTGCCGGAGTCCACACGCAGGCAGATTCGAACGACGGGACGGCACGGCTCACGCTTGAGGAGATTTTCATTCGCATTATCGGCAAGGAAGATGGCGGAGCCGGGCAACAGGTCGAACAGGAGCTTTCATGGCTGGGATAGATGCCGGGACGGGGGCAGAACTTAGCTCAGCCCGTTTGTCAGCGCAGCAGTTCCGCACTATTGCGTGGCTGCGCTGGCGCATCTTTGCCAACTCGATGCGGTACAAGGGCGCGGTTGGCGAACTGGTGGCGAAGATACTCTCCTACCCTCTGCTGGCATTGATGGTCTTTGGGCCTGCCACGGGCGCTGGCATTGCCGGTTTTTATCTGGTGAACCGCGGAATGGACGCTTACCTCGCCATCCCGCTGTGGATCATCGTCGTTCTCTGGCAATTTATCGGCGTGAGCACTTCGGCCTCCGGGCCGTCGTTTGACCTCGGTTCGCTGATCCGCTTCCCTATTCGCTATCGCGATTATCTGCTGATGCGGCTCTCCTTCGGCCTGATGGATCCGCCAACGCTTGCCGGCATTGCCTGTCTGATCGCGATGAGCCTTGGCATTGCATTTGCCGCGCCCGTTCTCTTTCCGTGGGCCGCGCTCTGCCTTTTCGTTTACGCCGCGTGCCTCGTTCTCTTTGCTCGAATGATCTATACGTGGATGGAGCGGTGGCTCGCCCAGCGCCGCACGCGCGAACTGCTGACAGGCGTCATCCTGGTTGTATCTCTTGGCTTTCAGTTTGTGGCTCAGTTTGCACAGAAGCTCGGAGAGGGGCATCACGTGCCTCCCAGCCCCCTGTTGATGAAGACGGGGAACGTTCTGGTAGCCGTCAACTGGCTGCTGCCGCCGGGGCTTACCGCAAAGTCGATCGATCACATGCATGGCGGGTCTCCGCTGATCGCGGTAGCAGCGCTGGCCGGTCTGCTCGCCTATACTCTGGGGTTTCTGTTCATCCTGCACCTGCGTCTTCATGCCCAGTTCATGGGAGAAAATCTCAGCGAAGCCCAGGCCACAATTACCGCGAAAACTAAAGCCGGGTTGCGGAAAGTTCGCAACGAGGGCACGGTGACAGCGGCAAACGAGCGGGGGCCGTTTGGCTTTTTACCTGCAACGGTTGCGGCCGGTCTGATCAAGGAGATTCGCTATCTGCTTCGCAGCGGTCCCAAGCTTTATGTGTTGATCATGCCGGTCTTTGTCGTGTTCCTCTTCTCGATGCGCACCTCGGGGTTGAATTACGCGGGTTTTGGCCACCGCGGCATGGAAGGCATTCTCTTCACCTATGGCTGCGCCTACACGCAGTTGCTTTTCGTTGGAATGCTTTATAACTCATTGGGCAGCGATGGCACGGGATCGCAGTTTTATTTCATCGCGCCGGTCCGGTTTCGCGACGTGATGTTATCGAAGAATCTTTTGACTTTTATCGTGTTCTTGATCGAGGTGGCTCTCATCTACATCGTGTCGGCCTTCCTCTCGACGCGCGCTCCCCTTGATTTGACCGTGGCCACTTTGATGTGGAGTCTCTTCGCGCTTTTGCTGAATATGAGCATCGGCAATGTGCGATCGATCACGTCGCCGAAGGCAATGGACCCGGCAAAGGTGCGAAGCCAGAATGTGTCGGGGCTGAGCAGCCTTATCAGTTTGCTGGTGGTGGTCGTCGCGGTCGGGCTGGGCAGCGCGATGTTCTTCCTGTGCCGTTACCTTCACACAAGCTACTGGATGGCTGCTGGCGCATTCGCGGTGCTTGCTGTGCTCGCCGGTGTGCTTTACGCGATGGTTTTGTATCGGATCGACGCCATCGCCCAGAGCCATATCGAAGACCTGACCACAACACTGAGTAAAGCCTGACAGCGCATCCTGACCCGGCTCTACACAAGAGGCTCAAAACGGGCGAGGTGTGCCAGGAATGCCCCGAATCAGGTACAAAGATAGGCGAGAGGAATTCACGGACGAACCATGCATCTGTTCAACGCAATCCCTTCGTCCGCTCTCTGCGCCAGCCTCGCCAGCTTCGTTTGGATCGGCGTGCTGGCCGAGCCGGGTCGCTTTTCGCTGATTGAGAAGCTTCTGCTGGTCGTGCTGGTTGCCGCTTCAGCAGCGCTCTTCTGGAAGCGCTTTGGCGTGGTGCTCGACAAGATTCTGAAGTCGCGCAAGGAGCCCGCCTTTCGGCTCTTCCCGCTGGGCAGGCGTGTCTGGGACTTCTTCTTGGAAGTGCTGTGCCAGGCCAAAGTGATTCGCGAGCGGCCTTTGCCGGGGCTGGCGCACGCCTTTGTCTTCTGGAGTTTTCTGGCCTTTGCGCTGGTCACGCTGAATCACATGGCGGTGGGGTTGGGAATCGGGTTTCTCGACCCTGCCGGTGCGTTTGGACGCCTCTATTTCTGGTTTGCCGGAGCCTTCGCTGTCGCCTGTGCTGTATCGATTGCTGGGCTGTTTGTACGGCGTTTTTTTGTTCGCCCCATCTGGCTCTCGCGGCCGGCGGTTCCAGGCCATGAAGTCTCCTACGAATCGGGAATCATTGCCGGGCTGATCTTTCTGCTGATGGCGACTTACCTGGCGTCGTTCTGGGTGTCGGACGGGAGCGTCGCTGCTCGAGTTTTGTGGTGGACGCATACGCTCTCCCTGCTCGTCTTTCTGCCGCTGGTTCCGCATACCAAGCATCTGCACCTTATCCTGAGCCCGTTTACGATCTTTCTTTCGCGGGGAGGATTCAGCCAGATCCCCGCGCTCGTCGGCGATGAGGATTTTGGGCTGGTGACCGGCAAAGACATCACTCAATTGGTCAGCCTGCAGGTTTACTCCTGCGTGGAGTGCGGGCGCTGCACGGAGCACTGCCCGGCCGCCAATACGGGCAAGCTCCTCAATCCCAAAGAGATCGTACTGGGCGTTCGCAGCTACCTGAACGACCTCGGCCCGACTGCGGAAGAGCTGCTGCTGGGCAAGTACAACTCGCAGGAGGCGGCATTTCAATGCACGACCTGCGGGGCCTGCGAATTTCAATGCCCGGTGGGCATCGAACATCTGCCGATCATCGTTGGCTTGCGGCGCGGCGCGGTGAATACGGGCGCGTGGGAAGACTCGCACGGAACCAAATTATTCCTGGCGATGGAGCGCAATTCCAACGCTCTCGGCATGAGCGCTATAGAGCGCGACAAGTTTGTGCAGAAGCAGGAACTGCCCATCTTCGACGGCAGTCAGGAGTACTGCCTGTGGCTGGGCTGCATGGGCGGCTACGATCCAAAGGGACGCGAGATTATCAGCTCGTTCGTTGAAGTGATGCGGTACCTGGGAACGAGCTACGGAGTCATGCGCAAGGAAAAGTGCACCGGCGATCCGGCGCGGCGGCTGGGCAACGATCTCGTCTTCCAGCAACTGGCGGAGAGCAACCTGGAGGCTATGGGCCAGCAAAAGGTGAAGAAGATCATCTCCATCTGTCCGCACTGCGTCCGTACTATCCAGGAAGACTGGAAGGAGTTTGGCACGCCGCCCGAAATCGAACACCATAGTGAATTTTTGGCGCGGCATCAGGCTCAACTGCCGCACAACAATACCGGCGAAAAGATCGTCTATCACGACCCCTGCTATCTGGGCCGCTACCGCAATGTCTATGACGAGCCGCGCTCGGTGATTTCCGCTGCCGGAACGCTGGTCGAGGCCGAGCGCAGCCGGGAGCGGAGCTTCTGCTGCGGCGCAGGAGGCGGCCTGGCTTTCCTCGGAGAAGAGACAGGGCAGCGCGTAAGCTCAGTGCGCGCGCAGGAGCTTGTGGCCACTGGAGCCACTACAATTGGAGCTGCCTGTCCATTCTGCAACACGATGTTTCGTGATGCGCTGGCGGCAGGGGGAGATAACTCCCCGCGCCTTTTGGACATCGCACAGATTGCGGCCATGCAGTTGCCGAAGCCTGCGGCCAAACCGACGGCCTGACATTCAAATAAGAGAGTCTCAATGAAAATTATCGTTGCCATCAAGCAGGTGCCGGAACGCGATGCGCGCATACGCATTGACTCCGCGGCCAAATGGATAGACCTGCAGGACGTTGAGTTCATGCTCAATGAATCCGACGCCTATGCACTGGAAGAAGCGCTGCTGCTGAAAGAGGCCCACGGCGGCGAGGTGATCGTGGTCAGCGCTGGGCCTGAAAGGGTCGGCCAGACGATTCGCGAAGCTTTGGCCAAGGGCGCCGATCGCGCGATTCACATCGAAAGCCCGGATGAAATGGCCCTCGCCAGCTACGACGCGCTGGGTGTAGCCAAGCTGCTGGCCGCCGCTATCGAAGACGAGAATGCCGACCTCATCCTCACTGGCCTGCAATCGGACGATCTTGGCCTGGGCCAAACCGGCGTGATCATGGCCGAACTGCTTGGATTGCCTCATGCCAGCCTGATTCTGAAAATCGAAAAGACCGACAAGGGGATCAAGGTGTTGCGCGAATTGGAAGACGGCTGGTTCCAGCATCTGGAATTGCCCACCCCAGCGCTGCTCACAATTCAATCCGGCAACACGAAGCTGCGATACGCCACGCTGATGGGCATCAAGAAGGCTAAGACGAAGGAAGTGAGGCGGGTGACTGTGGCTGAATTGCTATCAGACGAACCGGCAATCAAAATCGGCGAGCCAGTCGTATTGCTGGAGAAGGTGATGCTCCCAAACAAGCAGCGCACTACGCAGATTCTCGGCGGAACGCCGACAGAAGCAGCCGCAGCACTGGTCGAGAAGCTGCAATTTGAGGTGCGGGCGCTATGAGTCAGGCGAGCAGTGTTTTGGTATTTCTCGAAATCAAGAATCGCGAGATCAGCCGTATTTCGTGGGAAGCGACTGCCGCCGCGCATGCGCTGGCTGATGGACTGGGTCTTCCGGTGGACATCGCGGTGGTTGCCAACCCAAACAATCCTCTTCTCGCGACTATTCACGGCAAAGCGCCGCGCAAGGTGTATGCGATCGACGATCCGCTGCTGCATGCCTACACTTCTGAGGGCTATAGCGAGGCCTATCGGCAGCTCATCGAACACGCAAAACCGGCCTATGTGGTACTTCCCCATACCTACCAGGTACGGGATTTCGCGCCGAAACTCGCGACTAAGTTTGGGCAGGTGTTGATCGGCGACGTCACCGGCATTGAAGCGTCCGCAGGAACAACGCCAACGTTTGTCCGGCAGTTGCTGCAAGGCAAGCTCAACGCATCCTATCGCCACGCAGGGACAGGGCCTTGCTTCCTGTCTGTGCAGGCTGGAGCATTTCGCGCCGATGAGGCTGAGGGAGGGACGACCATAGTCGAGGCGTTCCGGCCGAAGCTGGATGCATCGCAGATTCGCACGCTGCCGGGAGAGCCCTTCCGAGCCTCCGCGCAGACGGTCGATTTGAATTCAGCGTCGATTCTGGTTTCGGTAGGGCGCGGAATCAAGGAAGAGGCCAATCTGCCGATCGTGCAGGAACTGGCGACCGCTCTCGGTGCAGAGCTGGCGGCTTCCCGGCCGATCTGCGACAACGGCTGGTTGCCGATGGAGCGGCAGGTTGGCAGTTCAGGGCAGACGGTCGCGCCAAAGGTTTATATAGCTGTGGGAATCAGCGGAGCGATTCAGCATCTGGTCGGCATGAAAGGGTCGCAGTGCATCGTCGCCATCAATAAAGATGAAAACGCGCCTATTTTCGAGGTCGCGGACTACGGAATCGTCGGGGATCTTTTTGAAATTGTCCCGGCGCTGACAGCGGCGGTTCGCAAGGCAAAAGGATAGGGAGCAGGAAGAGAAGAGAAGAGCAGACCGGGGCCATGCTTCCCGTCTGCTCTTCTCGACTCACTTCATGCCTTATTTCCTGTGATTGCTGAAGGGGTTCTTGCTCTCGTTGGCGTCAGACTTTGAACTGTTGAGCGCATCCTGCCCATCGGTCGGATCCTTGTGCAGAAAGTGGCGTGATATGTCTGGCCAGAACTCCTGAAACAGCGAGCCAATGCCACCCTCAGCGGTCACCGTCAGAGCGCCGCTGACTGTGCTTCCAAAACCTCGTTCATCCTTGGGCAAATAGAAATTCGAGATTCCGCCTGCAGCGAAATTACCCAGCACATTGGAGTAGTTCGGCTCCCATTTGCCTGTTACATCATGCCTGGTAATGACGTTTGTCCCAAGAGCGTAGAGCAACCGGCGCTTCTTTGAGCCATACCCGAGGCGGAAGTACCGTGGATCCTGGCGCAGAAGGGCTGGCAGCACGGCGTTGCCCAGCATGGTGCCGTCGAAATTGTCCGCATAGGTTTGCCCATAGCGTTTGGCATAGCCGCCGATACCGCCACCATATCCGTAGTGATCGGCGTTGGCCTGACCGATGAGCGCCACGAACGGAGTCACACCAAAGATCTGCACCGGGTCCGTTGCTGAACGGAAGGCCAGATGGAACTTCTGTTTTGCCGTCAAAGACGCGGCACCATAGACGTAGCTTGTATTGAAGTTCGGAACAACGCCAAGAATACGTTGCTTTTGCTGCTTCGCAAGCTGCTCTTCAGCGGTCTGCTCCTGGGTCTTGGCTCCAGCCGGATCGGGCGTCTTTGTATCGGCCTGCGAACTCGACGAGGACGTGCCGGAGGTCTGAGTCGCGACTGCGTCTGAGTCCTGGTCCGCACTGGGCGAGAGAGCCACAATTTGCTGCGGATGGGGAGCATCGGGCAACTCAGCCTCGGCAACCACCGAAAATGGGCGATCGACCGCCGCCGTCGCGATGGTAGTTTGGGCCGTTAGAGAGGTATTACAAACAATAATGCCAACTGCAGCGAATACGCCGAAGGCAAGCCGGGTGAATCGCAAATACATTCTGATAAGTATCTCCTGGGCGAATCCAAGGCACGCCACGGCAGTCAAGCCAAGTCGCCTTCTCACGCTCAGACACGAGGAAGAAGCCCTTGAAGGGTAACCAACACTCAATTAGACGCAGATAGAGGCTTCGCGGTCGCTGAGAATTGCGAAGTTGTGTCCAAAACGCGAGGCAGCTCCCGCCATTGGCGCGAGAGCTGCCTGATTCTACCGCCTGGACTAATCATGCTTGGGCGCAGCCAGGGCGTTCCGCTCCTTGATCTGACCGAGCAGCAACTCCACCTGCTCATGTTCTTCGAGGCTCTGGAAGCGGTCTTCCAGGGACTCCGGCACGAGGATCTCGCTGGCTGCCGCATTCTCCGCTGAGTGCTGGCGGACGCGATTCTTCATACGGCCAAGCGCCGCGTCCTGTGTCACGCCGACCGTCTGCCGAACATGTGTCGCCCTGCCCACGACTTTGGCGCGGCGATGCTCGGCCATCAGAATCTCGCATTGGGCACGCGTCTCGTTCAGTTTCTGGTCGAGCTTGCGCAGAGTCTGGCGCAGGGTATCTGCCTCCAGCTTCTGGTCTTCGGCCTGCGCCGCGAAGCCCTTGGTGAGGCGGTCGTAGCTGAGCGCCCGCTCCAGCGCTCCGCGCGCCAGGTCGTCGTGTCCCTTGGCCACGGCAAGCTCGGCCTTGCGCTTCCATTCGGCGGCCTGCTGCTCGTGCTCTTTTCGTTTGCGCTCAAGCAGGTGTTCGTCGGCGATGGCGATAGCTACCTGTGTCTTCACCTGCAACAATTGGTTTTCCATATCCAGTACCAACTGCTTCAGCAGGCGCTCGGGGTCTTCGGCCTTCTCGATCAGGTCGTTGAGGTTGGCTCGTAACAACGTGCTCACTCTCTCCAGCAATGCCATGGCGTTACTCCTTTTTGGGTGCGTGTTGCGTTACTTGCTCTGCGGTGCCGCAGGTTCATCTACGGTCTTGACCAACGGGATGCCATTGTTGCCGCTGGGGATGTAGATCGTCGTGTGGTTAGGGCTGTTGGCCATCGTCATCTGCGCCTGAATGGCCTCATGTTGCAGATACCGATCGGTCAGCGTTGCGTTGATGATCTGCTGCGATTTCGCAATGCCTTCAGCATCGACAATGCGAATCTGGGCCTTCTGTTTTTCCACCTGGACCAACTGCTCGGTCTGCTGAATCCGAAGCTCGTTTACCTGGATTTCATTCGACGCATTGGCTCGCACCTGGTAGCGCCCATAAACCGGAACGCCCCATAGCAGTAACGCCAACACCACTACGCCAAACACCACTGCCGACATCAGGAACCGCACTGCACGCCCTGCTCCACCTGCTTGAATGCTGCTCATACTCTCCTCGTTCTCCTGTTAGAAATTCAATCTCAAATTCGGTTTTGAAAGCCGGGAGTTATGCATCCCGGCTCCGGTTTTGCGAATTAGTTTCGCGCGTTACTCGGCGTCCTTCTTGTCTTCCGGCTTCTGGCGAATCGCCTGCACATTGGCCATCAGGCTCTTGATGTCCATGCCGCTCAGGGCTTCGAAGATAGCCGGCACCTGCGCTGCGATCTTGGTCATGTCGCCGGTGATCTTGTTCACGCCGGCAGCGCCGTCATTGCCGGTTGAGATCACAGTGATCCTGTCCACCTTCGATAGCGGCTCGCTCATGGCGCGAACAACGTCAGCCATGTTGGTAAGCAGCTTATCCACAACAGCGGCCTGGTTCCAGCCCTGGTATGCTTCGGCCTTCAGGTTCATCGCCTTGGCTTCCGCTTCACCCTTCTGGAAGATGATCGAAGCCTCCGCTTCGCCCTGAACGCGAATCGCCGATCCACGACCTTCGGCCTCCGTCGTCAACCTGGCCTTCTCTGCAGAAGCCAGCGTTTCAATGCGCTGACGCTCGACCTCGGCAGGCTTCAATACAGTAGCGATAAGCTCCTTTTCGCGACGCAGAATTTCCGCTTCCTGCACCTTGACCTGCGCTTCTTTCTCGGTCTGCTCGATCTTCACCTGCTCAGCGATCACCTGCTGCTGCATGATGTTGGTCTGGATCTCGTAAGCCTTGTCTGCCGTCGCCTGCTGCCTGCGGCTCTGCTCGGCATACTGCGATTTTTTGATGTCCATATCGCGCTGCGCCTCGGCCTGACGAGCCTGCGACGCAGCCTCGGCGATCACCCGCTCCTGGTCCGCCTGCGCTTTGGCAACAGATGACTCGCGCAGAGCGATCGCACGCTGAATCGCCGTATCGCGCTCCGCTGTGGCCGTGGCCATATCCGCGTCACGCTTGATGCGAGCAATGTCAGGCCGGCCCATGTTGGAGATGTATTCGTTCTTGTCGCGAACCTCCTTGATAGTGAACGAGACAACCTCCAGTCCCATCTTGCTCATGTCGCCTGCACAGGTGTTTCGCATCCGGTCGCCGACCATCTCCGGCTCTTTGACAATCTGCTCCACCGTGAGTTGGCCGATGATGCCGCGCAAATGACCTTCCATCACCAGGCGAATCAGCCCCTCGCGCTGCGCCGGAGTCTTGGTGAGAAACTGTTCGGCTGCGGTCAGGATCGATGGCTGATCGCTCCGCACCTTGATCTGCGCCACAGCTTCAACAGTTACTGCTACACCTTGATTGGTGTATAAGTCCTGCTGCGGAGCTACGTCGAAGCTCATAAGTTCGAGCGATAACTCGCGGCAGCTCTCCACCATCGGAAAAATTACCGTGCCGTGCCCTGTAATGACGCGGGGGCCGCGAAATCCGTAGACGATCAGAGCCTCGTTTGGCCCCGCTTTGCGAAACATCTTGGCTATCATGCCGAGCACGAAAATCAGTACCAGCATGCATATTCCAATAATCAGAACATAGTTATTCGTCATTGAGTTCCCGGTCCTTTCAACCGGGAGGTTCAACTTTTTTGGTTAACAACGTTGCAATCTAACTTCGCCTGGATACCTACGGCAAACACTTCACTCGAACATGAAGGCAAATGATTACTAGCAATGAATCAGGAACGCACCTCGGGCAAATCCTCCCAGCGGCGGACATACGCGATGCCGTGCTCGTATCGAACGACAAATACTTCCTCTCCTTTGGAAATGGGCTCCCCGGCTTCGGCGCGTGCGGGAACGGAACGGCGCGCCCCCATCTGTTGATACAAAACCTCTCCTGTCCCGCCGGCGCGGATAGGCGCACTCACCCATCCGACAGCTCCAGCCACGGCTGTTTCGTCCGCCGTGAGTTCTCGTTCATGCGGCAGCAACACTTTGGCCAGGAACCAGAAGACCACCGCGCCTCCAATGAGTCCGCAGAGCGCCGCCAGAATGAAGACTGCGCCTGCGACCAAAGTTCCGTAGCGCGTCATCAGGTAGCCTGCCGCGCCAAACCAGCAGAGGAAGACCATGATTGAAAACGCGTTCCACCATGGGACGTTCCCCGAACTCGTCGATGACCCGCGTCCGGCTCCGCTGCCGTGAACATGAGCTACGTGGGGCACATGTGTCCCCTCTGGCAGATGGAATCCATGAAAATGCCACTGAATGTGTCCCATGCCGCCCAGCAGAGAAACAAGACTCAAGAGCAGGCCTGCAATAAAACACGCGAAATAGAACCCCTCCCAGAAACTCATCCCTGCTCCGACTACCGACATTGCGCTAAGCCCCGCTATTGGAAACATCGCAATCATCGCTTTACCGCTTTCCTTTCTTCGCCGGCGCTCCTGAAACCTTCGCGTCAGCTTCCTTCACCTGAACGTCTTCTTTCTGCGTCGCTGGTCGCAGAACCTCCGCCAGCCTCGGCATCAGACCCGGAGTATCGAGGATCGCTTCCAGCAGCAGCAGGCATTCCCGCGACTGTTCATGGCGCGCCACCGTCAGCAGTGCATGTTTCAGCACTGCATCGCGCCGGAAGCGCTCAGCTCCGGCAACGAGCCAGAGGTCCAACTTGTCCTCCATGCCGCGCACGTCGCTTTGCAACTCGGGGTGATAGCCTTCCGGATCGTCCACCAGATAACCGGGATGGACCTTGAAGAAGCTGGCCAGCGTCTGCCGCGTGGTATTCGTCAGGTGCGGCCGCGCTCCGCTTTCAATCTGCGATAGGTAGCTCTGGCTCAGCTTGCCGCCGGTTTCAGCCTCGATGGCTCGCACCAGTTCCTGCTGATTGATAGCCCGGCCCAGACCGCGCAGACTGCCCTCAACCTCGCGCAGGTACCGAATCTTGTCCCCCAGTTTCATCTCTCGACCGCCCCGATTTTCAGGGATCGCAAAAGCTATATTGCAATCCGCAATTGAATATATCGCGGATTGCAATATCATGCAACAAAAATCGGAATTCGGCATCGTCGCCCAAAAATCAGCTCAATCTCGGGTGGGCAAGATCAATGTTTGGGAGGCTGGTCAGGCCGATGGATCAGGGGGTTACATTCACCGTCAGATAGGCATAATGGCTGACGGTAACTGTATTCACTTCAGAGGCCGCGGTGATCTTGAGAGTGTGAACCCCCAGCGGTGTTCCTCCGGTGGGGTTGGTAAGGGTGACAGTGTTGCTGCAGCCTATTCCCGATGACGCCAGACCGGCAAGCATGAGCGCGAGCATCAGAAGCCTTCGACTGCCGCCTGTACGCAGCCAGCGCGCGCGCCGGCCGATGGGCGAAAGCAGAATGCCCACGAATGCAAGCGCTAGGCCTCCGCCTGCCGCCTGCCAAGGCGGGCTGCCCGGCTTGGCAGGCCTGTCGTTGCTGGCTGTTCCGCCGCTGGTCGTCACCACAGTCAGCGTGGTCATGCCGGTACCTTGAACGGTGCCCGGCGAGAAAGTGCAGGGGATTACCCCGGTCTGCGGCGGGTTTTGTTCGGCGCAGACCACCTGGATCGGTCCGGTGAGCCCGCCCAGCGAAGCAACTGAGCAAGTGACATTCTGCGTGGTGCCTTGCACCATGTTGATATTCGTGGCGTCGCAGCTGATGGTGAAGTCTTCGACTCCCAGACTCAGGGCGTTAGAGACTGCAGGGCCATAGGTCGGGTCGCCCGAGTACTGGGCAGTAATCAAGTACTGCCCCGCGGGTAGATGGGGAACAAAAGTGGAAGCCACCCCGGAGTAACCCAGGCCGACCAGGACAGGCGTCTGCGCGCTGATAAGCGCCGTACCAGCGTAGAACAGGACGAATCCCGAAGGATGCTGCTCGGCGGTGGTCGGCGGCGTGTTTACCGGAGTCACCGTAGCGGTAAGCGTGACAGGCTGATCGGGCGCGAGAATCGCACTGCTCTCCACCAGCGTAACCGTCACGGGCGCAAGAATCGCAGCGAGTAGCAGTGGGCTTGAAACGCTGGGACTGTAGGTTGTGTCTCCCGAATAAACGGCGGTCACTGTGTGCGTGGTAGTCGCCGACAGCGTGATCCCGGTCAGGATCGCGGTGTTATTGGAGATCGCGGCTGTACCCAGCAACGTGGTTCCAAGGTCATAGAAGGAGACAGTTCCGGTGATGGAATAAACGGTCGTAGTGGCTGTGGCCGGTGCAATCGTCGCTATGAAGGTTTCCGGCACACCCGTAGTCAGCGTTGCCGGGGTTGCGGAGATCGTAGTAACCGTTGCGCTCTTGGCAACCGCGATCGTGACGGAAGGCGAGGTCGAGTTGTTGTAGTTCGTGTCTCCCGAGTAAGTTCCCTGCACCGTATGCGAACCGCCTGTTGGTGCCGTCACACTGACGCTCGCGGATGTTTTGGTGCCAGTGGTTGAAAGCAACGCATTGACCTGCGGCAGCCCATCCAGATTGATTGTCAGAGTACCGGTAGGCGGGCTCGCTCCCGGATTCGTTGCCGTCACAGTACCTGTGACAACGATCGTGCTGCCCCCTGTTGGCGTCGTGGTGGAAGGGGTGACAATCAGGGACGTAGGACTCGGCTGAATGTTGATCGTCACCGGCTGCGATACTGCGGCCTCATAGGTGCTGTCGCCGCTGTACCTGGCCTGAATGTTATGTCCGCCCGCCGTGAACTGCCCCGTTTCGGAATAAGACGCCGTTCCATCCGAAGCGAGAGTTACCGGCGTGCCGGTATTGGCGCTGGTGGTCTGGTCGTAAAATTGCACCGTTCCGGTGGGAACAGTGCTTCCCGAGCCGGAGAGTACTTTGGCGGAGAGGGTGATGGTGGCCGATGGGTTGTAAGTAACTCCGCCAAGCGTCGTCATCTCAACCGTCGCTGTCGCTGTGCCCGTAGCCTGCGGAGTTGTCCAGTTCGCGATCAGGGTTTGCGCGTTGACAGAGCCAAGGCCCGTTGCGAGGTCGTAGCCTTCCACAGCGCTGAAGCCGATCTCTCCGTCCTGAGAGCATTGCGACGATCCGATCACGCACGGAAGCTTCGCCGCTCCGGAAGTGATGTCGACGAAGGCTGAGGCCGCTTGAGAGCCTGTCTCTTCGCGGCGGAGCGCATACAAATTGGCGGCGAGATTTCCCTGCGGCCCGTATTTCTGGGCGAGCAGAGCCGCGATACCAGAGAAGATCGCGGCAGACGCAGCGCTGCCTCCAGCACTCACCAGACGACAGCCGCTTGCCGCGCTGTCGCCTGAAAAGCAGAAGGGCAGGCCTCTGCTCGCAAGTCCATCCGCCGCCGTCGGCAGGCTGATATCAGGCAGATAGCGATGATGATCTGAAGAGGTTCCGGGATCGGTTGACGGTAGACCGATGGCTGACTGCCAGACCGGTGTCGCGTAGAGATGGCTGTATCCTCCTCCTGAGGCGTAGGCGAGATCCCCGGATTTGGCAGGCTGCCAGCCAGTTAAAGAACTGGCATCGGGGTTGAAGGCAACCGCTCCGACTGCCGTATTCCATGGTGTCGATGCCAGCGCATTCACCGCGAGTCCGCTGGCGACTGGATCGGTGTCTTCAGGCCGATGACACGCGGCGGCGCCACTGTCTCCGGTCGCGGCGATGATGGCGATACCTTCGGCAGCCGCTTGCCGATAGAGGGCTGCATAGAAGGCCTGATGAGCCGGACTGAGGCTGTTTTCGCATGCTGTGTAACCGACGCTGACGGTGTGTGCAAGCGCTCCATCGATTGTCGCGGCGAGGGCGAGATCGAGGCCGTCGGTGGCGTTGGTCGAGGCCGCCGGGACGAGCACGATATGAGCCTCTGGCGCAGTTGCGCCCGCCCAGGACAGAGCCTCGATGGTCCCCGCTTCTTCATCGGTGCGCCCCGGATCGTTGCCGGAAAGCGTTACGGTCAGATCTGCATCGGGTAGACCAAAGCTCCTGCGGAAGGCGACGAAATCTTCTTCGCGAACGTTACTGCGGCTGGGAATGGCGATGCTTTCGCCGGTCCCAGTTAACCCTTCGGCCTGGGTTGAGGCAAGGTGCAACCATTGTCCAGCCAATGCTGGAGCGAGTGCTTCGGCATGGGTCAGAGACCGTTCAGCAGCAAGGCCGCTTGGACTAACCTTAAGCGGTGCGACTGTTGTGACTGCGGGCGCGGCAAATTCACCGTCGAGAGACACGAGCCCGTTCACCATCGACGCAATCGACGCGGGAACGGTGATCTCTCCCGGAAGCCGATAGCGAGTTTCGCCGGTATTTGATGGAATCTCTACGATATGTGTAGCGATCATTCCATTGACCGGCGCGACGTTGCCTGAGAAGGTGATATACCGAAGTTTCGGTGAGAAGGCCCGCTCGACCTGTGCGGCGGTGCCGGAAAACTCAATCCATCCACGGCTCGCAGGCAATGCCGCCACGGTAAATCCCTGAGCCCGCAGCCATGCCACCACGGTCGCTGCATCGGCTGCGCTGACTGCGAATCGGTCAGCGAACCCAGCCGGTGTCAGCCATTTGTGAAAGCTTGCGTTGCCCGGAGTAATCTGCGCTGCAAGCCGGTCATCCAGCGACTTCTGCTGTGCTGAGCTGGGCTGCAGCAGAAGCAGCATGCGCTGCAAAATCACATTGGATTTGGAAACAGAGGACGGCTGGGAAGAGGTCTGAGATTTGGCGCTGGCAACAGCCCGCGTGGCGGTCGCACGGGCAGCATCAACTTGTTGTGCCCCCGCTGAGCACAGGCCCGCCGTGAGCAGTACGGCGAGCAGCAGGGGGAGATACCGTCGGCCAGTGCGGGTTGTCAGTTTCATTCTTCCCTTAATGTCTTGTTTCGAAACGATTGTATAGCCGCGCCCCGCACCCATTGCAGAGAAAGTTCGTGCCGCGAACCCGTATGGCCCCTGATCATTAGCGCGGCTCTAAAGCGTCACAGGTGCTGGTCCGCTGCGCTCGGATTGTTCTGGACGCGGTTTTGCTATCCAGCAAAGTCGGCGAGCGCACGCAGTTGCTGGCCCTGCTTATCGAAGTTCCCCGGCGCAAGCCATGCGTCGAAGGCTCGCCTGCGCGCGGGCCATTCCGAATCCAGCATGGAGTACCATGCGGTGTCGCGATTCTGGCCCTTGATGATCATGTGCTGACGGAAAACTCCTTCAAAGATGAACCCAAGGCGCGTAGCCGCGCGGCGCGAAGGCAGATTCAGCGCGTTGCACTTCCACTCATAGCGGCGGTAGCCCAGATCTTCAAAAGCGTGCCGCGCCATGAGGTACATCGCCTCGGTGGCGGCGGGAGTGCGCTGCAGTTCGGGAGAAAACATGACGTTGCCAACCTCGATCACGCCATTGGGAGCATCGATGCGCATAAAACTGGCATATCCCGCAGCACGTTTGGAGTTGGCTGGAAGAATCGCCAGAAATCGAGCGCTTAAGCCTGTTTCCTTGGCAAGCAACGCCTCAGCCAGATTTTCTTCGCGGGCGTAGGGACCATCCGATAGCCAGGTCCAGACTTCATCGCGGCCATCAACGGCCTGCCAGAGGTCGTGGGAGTGCCATTCAGCAGAGAGTGGCTTGAGCGTCACCCAATGGCCCGCAAGGCTAACAGAATCAGGCAGGCGCGCGCCCTTCCAGTGGCTCAAATCATTCAGCATGGATATCAGATTAGCAGTCCGGCCCGCATTGGCTTTTCGACTATGCTCGCAGCCCTAAACCTTCGTCGATCGCTGCACATCGCGCACGCCCGGCAGACGTCGCAGGCCGAGAACCATGCGGTTCAGGTGACGGAGATCCTCGGCATCCACGATGAACTCGACGATGGCCTCGCCGTTTTCGCCATCGCGAGTTTCTACGGCGCGAATGTTGGTGTCGTCGTTGGAGATGACGGCCGTCAACTCCTTCAACATGCCCGAGCGGTTATCGCAAAAGATGGTGATCTTCACGGGATAGCGCTGTACCTGCCCAGCCACCTCCGCGGGTGTTTTGGCCCATTCGACCTCGATGCGGCGATCGCTTTCATAGAGAAGATTGGTCACGTTGGGGCAGCTTCGCGCATGGACAGCAACGCCCTTGCCGCGGGTGACGTAGCCGATAATCTCTTCACCGCGAATCGGGTTACAACAGCGTGCGCGGTAGACGAGCAGATCGTTCTGCCCTTCAACCTGCAGCGAATCCGAGCCCGTCAGGTGCAGCTTCTTGACCGCATCGGACATGGCGGCTTCGGCAGTCTTCGACTCAGTGCCTTCAGCCTCGCCCGAAGCTCCCGCGGTCAGCGAAGCAACCACGCCGGGAGCGAGTTTGTTCAGTATCTGCCGCGCGGAGTTCTTGCCAAAGCCAATCGCCGCCATCAAATCCGTCGCCGTCGCCAGTCCATAATCGCCGGCGACGCGGGCCAGATCGGCGTCATCAAGACGCGCCATGGGAACCTTGAACTTGCGAGCCTCGCGCTCCAGCAGCTTGCGCCCAACCTCGATGGCGCGCTGGCGCTGATGCTCGTTCAGCCAGTGTTTGATCTTGTTGCGGGCGCGAGGGCTCTTGACGAAAGTAAGCCAGTCGCGGCTGGGAGTGTGCCCATTCTGCGTGACGATCTCGACGATGTCGCCATTGCGCAGCTTGGTACGCAGCGGCACCATGCGCCCGTTTACCTTGGCGCCAACGCAGGTGTGGCCGACCTCGGTATGCACGGTATAGGCAAAATCAATGGGCGTGCCGTCGGCGGGAACGATGACCACTTTTCCGCGCGGAGTGAAGGTGTAGACCTCGTCGGGATAGAGGTCCATCTTGAGGCTCGACAGGAACTCGTTCGGATCGGTCATCTCCCGCTGCCACTCAACGAGTTGGCGCACCCAAGCCAGGCGCTGCTCGTCCTTGGCGGAGATGATGGATTCGCCCGCCTTGTACTTCCAGTGCGCGGCGATTCCCTCTTCGGCGATTCGATGCATCTCTTCGGTGCGGATCTGCACCTCGAACTGGTGTCCGCCATCGCCCATCACCGTGGTGTGAAGCGATTGGTAAAGGTTGGCTCGGGGGATGGCGATGAAGTCCTTGACGCGGCCAGGCACCGGCCGCCAAAGCATGTGGATGAGGCCCAGCACGCCGTAACAGTCAGCCTTGTCCTGAGTGATGATGCGAATGGCCAGCAGATCGAAAACCTGATCGACAGAGACCTGCGACTTCTGCAGCTTCTGGTAGATGGAGTAGAGCCGCTTGATGCGCCACTCGACCCGGGCCTGGATATTGTTTTCGCGGAGCTGCTCGACGATGGCGTCCTCAACCCCGGCGAGGAACTGTTCCCCCTCGACGCGACGCGCCTCGACTGCCTCCGCCACGCGCTGATAACTGACCGGATCGGTATAGCGGAAAGCCAGGTCTTCAAGCTCGCCGCGCACCTTGCCCATACCCAGGCGATGCGCCAGGGGAGCGTATATGTCCAGCGTTTCGCGGGCGATGGCCTCCTGGCGCTCCGGCTTCAGGTGCTCCAGAGTGCGCATGTTGTGCAGCCGGTCAGCCAGCTTGATGAGAACGACGCGCACATCGCTCACCATCGCGAGCAGCATCTTGCGGACGTTTTCTGCCTGACGGTCTTCGCGGTTGGCGAACTGGATCTTGTCGATCTTGGTCACGCCGTCAACGATATGAGCCACCTGCTCGCCAAAGGCCGCCGCAATTTCTTCGCTGGTGACGGGCGTATCTTCGACGGCGTCGTGGAGCAGGCCGGCAGCGATGGCCGTGGCGTCAAGCTTCATCTCGGCCAGCACTTCGGCCACTTCCAGGGGATGGATAATGTACGGCTCGCCGGAGGCGCGAAACTGGCCCGCGTGATACTTGACACAGAACTCCCATGCCTTTTGGATGGGGGCGATATCTTCGCTGGGACGATTGGCCGTTACGGCTTTCAGCAGGTCCAGAAAACGCGCCTCTATCGGTGCGTCACTTGGTCCGTCACTGACGGATTCCGCTTCTTTCGCTTGCTCCCCACCCGGGAGGATGGGATTGGCAGGCGCCACTTCCGTGTCGACCGGGCGCTCGTCAGGCACACCTGGCGCAAAATTCTGCTCCTGAAGAAGAACGTTTGCGCTGGCCGACGGGGAAGTCGAAGAATGGCTCGCCATGCTTCATTATAGGCAGATATGAAGACAGAAGCATGAAGAGACTTGCCGCATGCCTGAGGAAACCGGGATTTCTCAGCCGCCAATGTCAATCCAATAAAATCAATAAGAGACGTAAGTCAGATCGGCTGATCCGCTTCCCGAGGTCTTCGGAAGTGCCTTCGCCGCCGGAGAGCAACATGCCCAGTCCCAAGCGCCCGAAGAGTTCATCTTCGGCAAAACCCGCGCAGTCCTTCTCCCCGAAAAGATCACCGTACTCCCCCAAACCCTCCGAGTCCGGGTCCGCACAAGCGGCATCTCCGAAACAAGTAGGACAAGCACGGCGGAAAGCAGCGCAGCCAGCGTCCGCAAGACCAGCGCAAGCAAAGTTCCGCACCAGCCCCGCAAGAGTCGTCGGACGCACTCCTGTCGAGGCACCTACACAGAAGGTCAAGCTACCTGTCCCGTGCGCCATGGTATTGCGCCGCGCCTCGGAGTCACTGCGGAATGGCCACCTCTGGGTTTACTCCTCAGACGTGGAGCAAATTGAGATCGGAACAGGCGCTGCGCCGGCGCTCATTCCGGTTGTCGATAACCGAGGCATTCCACTCGGCACCGCTCTCTATAGCCCCGCTTCGCAGATCAGCCTGCGCCTCGTTTCGCGCGAATTGATCACCTCCGAGCAATGGCTTGAGCTCCTGGCAAACCGGCTCCGGGCGGCGATCGCGCGGCGCAGGCCCATCCTGGACGCAGATACCGACTCCTGCCGCCTGGTCTTCAGCGAAGCCGATGAACTGCCCGGCATCATCGTCGACAAATACGCAAACATCGTCGTTCTCCAACTGCTTGCCAAAGGGCTCGACACACCAGAGACCCGCGAGGTTTGCGTGCGTGTGCTGACCGAAGAACTGGGACAACAGCCCTTGACCATCTGGGAACGGGCCGATCCCCGCATTCGCGAATTGGAGGGGTTATCGGCCCCCACAACTACTCCTCTTTTCACCAACGCCCGGGTAGGCAAAACCAAGGCGGAGCCGGTCGCTGACACACTCTTCCGCCTCAACGGATTGAGTCTCCACTTCGACGCCAACAGCGGTCAAAAGACCGGAGCCTTTCTCGACCAGCGCCAAAACTACGCCGCAGCAGCGGACTGGGCGCGGAAGTACGGTGTGAAAAAGGCCCTCGATGTCTGCACCTACCAGGGAGGTTTCGCGCTCCATCTTGCCCAGGTCTGCGAACAGGTCACCGGCGTAGATGCTTCACGCTCTTCGCTCGAAGTCGCGGAGCGCAATCTCGAGTCAAACCGCGACAAGCTCTCCGCCGAGGTCGATTGGGTAGAAGCCGACGCATTCGAACTGCTGCGAGCCTGGTCGGAGTCCAAAGATAATGCCGATTGGGATCTGATCGTTCTCGATCCACCAGCCTTTGCCAAGAGCAAGCGCGCCGTGGAGGGCGCTCTACGCGGCTACAAGGAGCTGAATCTCCGCGCCCTGCGGATGATCAAATCCGGCGGCTTGCTGATCACCTGCTCCTGTTCGCACCACGTTTCCTGGGCAGATCTGGAGGGCGCCGTGGCCTCCGCCGCGATCGACGCTCATCGTCGCGTCACGCTGCTCGAACGCCGAGGCGCGGCGCTGGACCATCCCGTTCTGCTCAACCTGCCCGAAACCGAATACCTCAAGTGTCTCGTCTGTCAGGTGGACTGAGGATCATCACTTCAGCTCGGGCCACACGCCGTGATAGAAGTAACCACCCAGGCCAACGGTAAACAGCCAGCATCCGTAGAGCGCATGTTCCAGGCTCGACGTAAGTAGCGAGCCGGTTCTTGCATAGCGCCAGGCAAAGAGAATGCCTCCAAAGAATGTGAGCACCACTGCGATCGAGTTGCGAAAGATGATATGCAGGAAGGCGAAGGCTGCTGCGCTGGCCAACAAAGCGGTCCACCTGCCGCCCGGCGTCTCGGGAAGAAGCCCCTGATACCGATGAAGGAAGAAGGCGCGATACAAAATCCCCTGCGGAAACACTGAGAGCACCGGGTAGAGCACCATCACGGCAGCCCACATTCCTGGATTTCGCCGCGCGAAGCTCCACTCCAGTTTTGGCGCCCACAAGTGCACTCCAATCCATAGCAGCAGAGCGATCACAATGAAGACAGGCACAATGGTGGCCAGTTGCCCGCGAACTGGGCCGGGGTTCCACAGGCGGCTTCGGTCAAAGCTCTTATCACGCCAAAGCTGCCACAGGGCATATCCAGCCACAAGCCATAGCAGCGGCAGCGCCGGTACCTGGATCGGCGAATAGCGGTAGCCAAGCGGCAGCACGACAAACACCAGAAGCAATTCCAGCACCAGCAGCACTCGCGACATCTTGCAGCCTCGTCCCTTCTCTGCCCTTGCCAGAATGCACCACTCCGCGCCATTCGGCGAGTCAAATCCATCCTGATGCACTCGTATCCCTTCGCAACGCATATCACTCTGCCGCACGTTTTCAAGGAAATGCCCTAAGCTAGTGTGCATGGACTACGGGCACACCATCGGCGGCATTCGCCATCGCTTCGCCAGCCTGAGCGAAGTGATGGCCAAAGCAACGCCCTTTCGCAGCGGAGATGCTCTGGCCGGAATCGCCGCCTCATCATCAGAAGAACGCGTCGCTGCCCAATACACGCTCGCGGATTTGCCGCTGAGACACTTCCTTGAAGAACTCCTCATTCCCTACGAAACAGACGAAGTAACGCGGCTGATCGCAGACACACACGACAATTCCGCTTTTGCGCCGATTGCTTCATTGACTGTGGGAGAGTTTCGCGACTGGCTGCTCTCTGACGATGCAACCGGCGACAGGCTCGCTGTGCTCGCTCCCGGACTGACTCCTGAGATGGTCGCCGCCGTGAGCAAGCTGATGCGCTTGCAGGATCTTATTCTTGTAGCTTCGCGCGTGCATGTGCTCACACGATTTAGAACAACCGTCGGGCTGCCGGCGCGGCTCTCCACCCGGCTGCAGCCAAACCATCCCACGGATGATGCCGCAGGCATCGCCGCCTCCATGCTGGACGGACTGCTGCTGGGTTCGGGCGACGCGGTGATCGGCATCAATCCCGTGAGCGACAACCCATCGACCGTTACGCGGCTGCTGCGCATGATTGATACTGTCCGCGAACGCTTTGACATACCAACGCAGAATTGCGTGCTCGCCCATATCACCACGCAGATGAAGGCGATGGAGCAGGGTGCGCCTCTCGATCTGCTCTTTCAATCGATCGCGGGAACCGAAGCGGCCAATACAAGTTTCGGCATCAATCTCGCTCTACTCAGGGAAGGCCACGACGCCGCGCAGTCGCTCAATCGCGGAGCGATCTGTGCGGACGGAACTGTCGGACGCAATGTGATGTACTTTGAGACCGGGCAGGGCTCGGCGCTCTCGGCGAATGCCCATTTTGGCGCAAACGAAGTCGCAGTCGACCAGCAGACTATCGAAGCTCGAGCCTATGCCGTAGCGAGGCATTTCAGTCCCATGCTGGTAAACACCGTCGTCGGATTCATCGGACCGGAGTATCTCTACGACGGCAAGCAGATCACGCGCGCCGGCCTCGAAGATCACTTCTGCGGCAAGCTTCTCGGCCTGCCCATGGGTTGCGATATCTGCTACACCAACCACGCAGAGGCCGACCAGGATGACATGGACGCATTGCTCACTCTGCTTGGCGCCGCAGGCGTCAACTACATCATGGGCGTGCCGGGTGCGGACGACGTGATGCTCAACTACCAGAGCACCAGCTTTCATGACGCACTATACATTCGCAAGGTTCTGGGGCTGCGTCCTGCGCCTGAATTTGAAGCCTGGCTCAACGGTCCATGCTTCCATCGGCTATGCACAGACGCTGCGGCCCGGGCCTCGGTTTTGGATGCGCTGGCGGGAAAGCTGCTGCCTGCATGATCGATCCTTCAACCAATAAAATCGACAAACTGATTTCGGCCGAGCCCTCCACAGGAGTAGATCCAGGGCTGGCCGCGCGCCTTCGCGCTATGACGCCTGCGCGTGTAGGCCTGCGTCGTACCGGCAGCAGCGTTGCCACAGGCGAGGTGCTGGACTTTCAGCTCGCTCACGGACGCGCTCGCGACGCCGTCCATGCGCCGCTGCAACCAGCCAGCCTGCTTGCAGCTTTGCGTGATCTCAAGCTTCCCGAAGCCCTTCTTCTGCATTCTTCCGCCACAGATCGCACGACCTACCTGCAGCGCCCCGATCTCGGCAGAACGCTGGAAAATGCCAGCCTTCAGCGACTCATGGAGTACGCAACAAAAGCCAATAGCCCTTTCGATCTGGCAATCGTGATTGCCGACGGTCTTTCCGCGCTGGCTGTCGAGCGCCACGCAGTTCCGGTACTGGCCGAGTTGCTGCCGGCACTGGAGCAGCGTTCGCCGCATCTGCGAATAGCTCCGGTCTGCATCGTTGAACAGGGACGCGTCGCTGCCGGCGATGCAATCGGAAAACTGTTATCCGCAACTCTAGTGGTAGTACTTATCGGCGAGCGGCCGGGACTTAGTTCGCCAGACTCACTGGGAGCCTACATAACATGGAAACCCCAACCCGGAAAAACCACCGACGCCGAGAGAAACTGTATCTCGAACATTCGCACCGAGGGTCTCAGCTACACTCACGCCGCGGCGCGTCTGCTCTTCTACATCCAGGAAGCACAGAGCAAGCAACTCACCGGAGTTGCTCTAAAAGACCCTGATGCCGCGCTCACCCCAAGCGCGCTCGAAACGGAAGCCAAAGCATGACAATCGAAAGCCGTGTAAGACGAAATCTGAAGCCCGTCCTGCTGAAATGGACGGAGCGCGTCCTGCTTGGCGCCGTAGCGCTTTCCGCGCTGACTTATGCAGGCGACTATCTGGTCTTCACCCTTCGCGGCAAGCCACTCGATCAGGTCACGGTGAACCGATATCTGGCCGTTCCGCTCAAGGGCAACAAGACTGAATTTGACTTTCAGGGCTCACAACCTTCAACGTGCGCCCGCGCGATCTTTCCCCAGGGCGGATGGTCGCCATGCTGGTATCTCCGCCGCCACACGAACCAGTCAACCAACCTTTGAGACTCACCCCTTTGAGACTCACCGGTTATCAGGTTTTGTCGTTTCTGGAGTTGTCCCCCCTGCGTCCGAATCGGGCCCCGCACTCGCCTCGGCGATCCGTTTGTACAGACCTTCATCGGTCTTCTTGTTCAGCGAACTAGCTTTGGCAAATTCGGCTTTGGCTTCGTCGCGCTTTCCCATCGACTGATACATCTTCGCCAGCCTGAAGTGCGCTGCGACGTTGTCGGGTTCCAGCTTGACCGCTTTGTTGAACTCCTCGATTGCGGCATCCCTGTTGCCGGTTTCGGAATAGACAATTCCAAGATCGAGATGAAGCAATGGCACGGACGCCTGATAGCGAACCGCAGTCTCCAGCAAATCTTTGGCTTGCAAAAACTGATTCTGTTGTACGTCGGTATCCGCCAGATAAATCATGGCCTGATAGTTCTTCGGATCGTTCTCCAGCTCAGCATTGAACTCTGGAACAGCTTCGTCATACCGCTTCTGCGACCAGAGAAGATAGGCCAGACCGAAGTGCACATCAGGCTCCTGAGAATTAGCCTGCACGGCTGCACGAAACTGTTCTATCGCTCCGGCGCTGTCACCCTTCTCGTCCAGCGCCTCCCCGGCGATCATGTCCGCCTCAGCCGATCGCGGATTGATCGCCAGTATCTCTTTGTAGATACCCATCGTGGCATCCCACTGCCGGGTCCAGAGATAGCAGTGCGCCAGGGTCAACCGAATGGGCAGATTGCTGGGGTCTTCAACGGCCGCCTTTTTCAGAAATGGAATCGCTGCGTTGTAATCGTGAGCCCCGTAGTAAGACATCCCCGACAGGATCGTAAGCCGCTGGACCTCAGGATTGATTGCCCCGCTTGACTTCGGCTGATGCTTCCTGAGCTCGGCCTGAAACAGCGCGGCGGCTTCCGAAAAACTGCCGGTCTTGAACAAAGCGAGACCAAGATTGAGATTCAGTTGAGGAATGTTGGGATTAAGTAACTTCGCCCTGCGGTAATGAACGATAGCGTCGGCGTAGCGCTCCTCGCGAGCCTCCAGCAGACCAAGGTGCGCGAAAGCCTGCGCGTTCCGCGGTTGCGCCCGCACCACGTTCTCCCACGCCGCCCGGGCTTCCGGAAATCTGCCCTGCTGTTCTAGTGCAAGCGCGTGTTGCACTGCGTCTGACTTAGGAGGGGTAACCGCTTGCGAACTTGCCGTCTGCGACTTAGCAACACCGGCGCCGTCAGGCTGCTGCGCCATGGAGTACTGGGGCCCCATCAGGAACAAGGCGACGCAGGCCGTCAAAATCTGATTCACGCTGGTCTCTCCACTGACTGCCATCTCCAAGCATACAAAGAAAGGGGCGCTGCAGGAGTAACACCTGCAGCGCCCCTGGTTTGTGAATCGGTTAGAAGCTAAACGTGCCACCAATCTGCAGTACACGAGGATCCCATGTGCTGGTCACGTTGCCGTAACTCAACGGACTGCCCGGCGTCCCTGGCAGCAGAACTTGCTGGCCATCCACCAAAGTCGTGTTCGCGCCGAAACCAGCGTTCACGCCGTTGAACTCGGTATGGTTGAAGGTGTTGAAGGATTCGACACGGAACTCGAACTTGGTCCGCTCGGTGATGTCGAAGGTCTTATACATCGACGTCGTAAAGTTGACCCGTCCAGGTCCGACGACATTGTCCTTGCGGCCATCGCCAAAACCCAGGTTGGATCCACCCTGCGCTACGCTGGCAGGCACCGCAAAGCTCGTCGCGTCGAACCACTGGGCGACTTTCTTGCCATAGGAAACCTTCTTGACGACATCGGGACGGTTCGTATAGCCACCACCCAGGCCGATCGTGTCCGTTTGGCCGAAGGTGACATTGACCGCCTCGCCCGACTCAGCAATAAAGGTACCAGCCAGTGTCCATCCCCCAGCGACCGAGTGGAGCACGCCCTGAGACTTGTTGAAGATGGGCAGACGATAGACGTAGTTGGCGTTGAGGATCTGACGGCGATCGTAACCACCAGAGCCCTTGTCGTAGCGCAGATTCCATGGGTTGCTGACGCCGGCCAGATCGCCAGACGTGATATCGATTTCGTGAGAGTAGGTGTAATCCAACTCGCCGGACAGTCCCCACTTGTTTTGCAGGCGAACACCCGTCTGGAAGCCATTGTAGCCGCCGTTGGTCGTGTTTTCCTGTTGGTTGATTCCGCCAAAACCCTGATAGGTGCGGAGCTCGTTGTTGGTCGAGCCATAGGTTGGAGCAGTGGTAAGCGGGTAGGTGTTGATCTGGCGGTCAATGTTTTGATGCCAGGCCAGGTTCCCCACGTACTGAACGACCCAGATGACCGAAGGCGCCAGTTCATGTTGAACTCCCAGGCTGAACTGGGCCACTGCCGGAGCCTTGTAGGTCTTCGCCAGCGTAGTCATACCGGAGGGGAACAGCGGCACAGCAGCGGTTGCACCACTGAGGTAGCTCTGGCTCGGAGTGCTGAAGAACACTGAGTTCGGGTTCGGGTTGAAGGAGTACGGCGGGTTGGTGGCAGCGTTGTAGATGTCGTTGCCCTGGATACGCTCGTAGAACGTGCCGAAGCCGCCGCGAACAACGGTCCTGCCGGCGCCAGTTACGTCATACGAGAAGCCGAGGCGAGGCTGGAAGGTGGCGTAGTCGGCATTCACGATGCCCTTGGGTACGCCATTCTTTCCCTGGAGATCGATGCCATTCAGATAATACGGAATGCCGCCGATCGTCACGAAGCCTGGTGCATTCGAATTGAGCGAACCGTCTGCGTTGAACAACGTCGCAACATCCGGTTGCACGTAGGTGTAAGGATCGAAGTTGCCTACGCGTCCGGCCCGCTCCCATGCATGCGGAAGGGCGTCGTAGCGGAAGCCGATCTGCAGGCTCAGGCGAGGGCTGACTTTCCAGTTGTCGTTGGCATAGACCGAAGTTGTCTGATTGACGTAGTGGTTGACCGGCAGCGAAATCGATTCCTGGTAATTATTCGCCAGGCCAAGCAGAAAGTCCAGGTATGCGTCCGTGGTGCTGCCGGGCTGGGTCGCGCCGCCGTTGTCGAACTGGTAGTACCCGCTTGGATTGCCGAAGAGTTGCTGGTTCTTGGTGTATCGGTTGTACCCGAAACCGAACTTCATCGCATGTTTGCCGCGTGTATAGGAGAGATCGACCTTTGGATCGTAGTCTTCTGCGGCGTTGTGCCATGGAGCCGATCCAGGCTGCTCCTGTACACCGCCATAGAATCCATTCAACTGGACGCCGGGTACATCCTTGAAGCCGTTGTTGAAGTACTTGGCTGTCGAGAAGCCAGTCGGAATCGCATCGCCGTTGTTGACGATGTTGATCACATTGCCGTCATAATTGAAGGATGCTTCCACCAGCATCTCGGGTGATATTGTGCCGGTCAGCTTGACCGCGGCAGAGTTCGACGGGTTGGAGAAGGTGCTGGTAATTGTCGGATAGCTGCCGCCCGACCAACCTACCATTGGCGCCGCCGCTCCCTGGCTCACGGCATCATGGATGTAGTGGCCAAGTATCTGCCACTTGTCGTTAATCTGGTGGTCGATGCGGACGATCGGCTCCTGCACGGTAATGGGCTGTTTCGCCGAACCGGTGAACTGGTCGTTGCCGGAGTTGGCTAACGGGAAGAGTCCTGTGCCGTTGACGCCGGCCTTGGTGAGATAGAGCACCGCGTTCGGATCAAACAAACTTACAGGAATTTTGTTGCCCGGGAAGGTTGCACCCTGAGTGGGCGTGAGGCCGGCAGCGATCTCCTTCGCCGTGAACGCGGCATTGTTTGGCAGGTAGGGAATCGTCGGCACCGTGCCTGGGGGGGCAAACGTCGGTGCAACATAGGTTAGGTAGCCTCCGCTGACGTTGGTTGCGGAATCGGCGACCGGAATCGCTTTCGTGCTTGACGGGTTGCTGCCCTGAACGATACGGCGCCACTCTTCGTTGAAGAAGAAGAAGGTCTTCTTCTTACCTCCTCGATAGAGAGGAACCGGCCCGCCGATGTTGAAGCCGAAGATATTCTGCCGAAGCTCAGGGATCGGCTCGAAATCTGCCGAGCTCGCCTTGTTGTACTTGCTGAAGAAATTGTTGGCGTCCATCGCGTCGTTACGCACGAACTCCCAGGCCTGGCCGTGGAACTTCTGCGTGCCGCTCTTCAGGCCGATCGAAATGGTTGCACCGGAAGAAATGCCGTAATCTGGCGGATAGTTGCTGGCAAGAACCTCAAACTGCGCTACCGCATTCTGCGAGGGCATTACGTCCGCACCGCCCGCACCGCCGCGGTCATCTGCTTCGCCGCCGTCCAGCAGCCAGATGTTGTGGCTCTGACGGAGGCCGTTGATGCTGATGGAGAAGCTGGCGCCCACCGAGGTTGGCGTATTGTTATCGGGAAGGTTGGAACTGGCGCCCAGACCAAGCGCGGCCAACGCAGCCAGGTTTCTGTTCTCGGTCGCAATCTCTGTGATCTGCTCGCCGCTGATCAGCGTTCCAACCGTGTTCGAATCCACCTGAACCGCGATCGCGTCGGCGGTGACCGTGACTTCAGTGGTCGTCTCGCCCACCGTGAGCTTCACATCGTGACCCAGGGTTTGCGATACGTTGAGGACCAGGCCGTTAACGGTGTAGGTTTGAAAGCCCTTGGCTGTGACCTTAAGAGAGTAAGTGCCGATGTTCAGTCCGCCGAACGTAAATCCGCCGGAGCCGTTTGAAATACCGTTGTAGACCAGACCGGTCTCGGCCTGCGTGAGTGCCAGTTTGGCATCTGGCACCGCTGCCCCGCTTTGGTCTGTAACTGTGCCGATGATCTCTGAGTTCTGCTGCGCTATTGCTCCAACGCATGCGAACAGCAGGAACATCGGTACGATGAGAAATCTTAATCTCGCGAGTCTCATGTGACCTTCCTTTTCAAGTTGATTCTGTTTGCTGCCTTACTTCTTGTTTTGTGCCTCGACCGTGTTTGGATGAAGCCGTTTATGAACGTAAAATTCGGTCGTAAGCGGAGCCTTTTCAAAGCGCTCTCAATTTTTCTTGCCCGTCATATTTCCCCGTAAGTTTCATCCGTGATTTGCGGTGCGTGCCCCGAAAATCACCACTGATTGAACTGACAGTTCATTCCCTTTCCGGGACTTAAGAATTTAGTGAAGCGATTTACTAGAGCACGCGCAAAAGTCCGTGGAGGTTCGCGCAAGCATTCAAGGCGAACCGCATATCGGTTGTCAAGTAGAAAATTGCCCACTGTTTCAGTTGAATATCCTCAGTACAGTTTGCGAACTCTCAATCTCACTCTGCACCGTTTTCCCTTTTGAGCCGCATGCCAAACCAGCAGCGTTGATAGACATCGGTCATACCCTTTTCCGTGTAGGTCATATAGCTGCTTCATTTGGCTGAGAAATTCAGTCAAACGTTTAACCAGAGACCTGCCGAATAGGTTGGGAGTACGCCGCCAAGCATTAAATGTGCTGGATGGATCGTTTGTCAAGGCTAAGGGTTAGAGATAGTAAAATGGCCTTTTGTTCATACAAAATGTAACTGTTTTCAGATTGACTCTGGACTTGGCAGATTCTCAGGCCGAGATTAGGCCTCTGGCATCGAACCCGGCTCACCGCCCCCTCTTCACCTTTCGCCCCGGAGGGCAAGCGTACAAGAAGAAGCGTCAGCATGCCCGACGGCACGCTTTCCAATGAAACCCTTTACATCTTGCTCATTCCGTTTTGATGCAAATCTGACTGGATCGCTTTCGCCTCTTGCTTGACAGCATCCGGATAGGGCTGAACTCGAACGCGCTCACCGGATGCGAGCAAGGTCGCGCAGCTCGCGGGCAATTTCTTCGAGAAATGTCTCCGTGCTCACTCCCGAAGGAGCCTCCAGCCCCGATTTCGCCCCGATGGCGCTTGCGATTCGTTCCGCCAGTTTCGCGCGGGTCTCCAGGCTGAAATCCAGGCGTCGAGCGAAAAAACCCTCCAGAACCTCCAGGTCAGTCGAACCCAGAAGCTGAACTCCGCTGCTGGCAATCTCGAAGGCCCTGGGCCGCGTCGCGGGAACTGGAGCGTTTTCGAACATGCCCGAGGTAAAGGTTCTTGAGGCATCTCCGGAGCTGGCCGCAGCCAGATGCTCGCGTTCATGCACCACTAGAGTGCCTGCCGCAAGGTCGCCCAGGCGCTGATGGTGCCTGGTCAGAAAAATACAGACCACCCCCACCGCGTAGCAGAACGGGAACTGATCCACGATGCGCAGAAAATTGCGCGTCATCGACTCGAACAACCCTATCCCTCGCCCAGAGCGCTGGATAACGCGAATCTTTGCCACTCTCTTCCCCGGCGTGCGGCCATTCCAGAAGGCCTCAAAGAGCGTGAAGTAGCCCCAATAAAGCAAAAAGGGCAGCAGGGTAAAGATGGCGATCTCCCATTTCTCGCCTAGCTTGCTGAAATGTGAGAGGCTTGGGTCGATCCACGCGATCAACAGAATCAACGCAACAATGATGACTGCCCAGATAAGGTAGTCGACGAAAAGCGCGACGAAGCGGCTGCCGATTCCGGCCACCGGCATGTCGATCGCCACCAGTTCCGGCGTTTCAATGCTAAGCTGATCCCACTCAGGCTCACGGCTAAAACTCAAAAATGACCGTCCTCTCTAACCACTGGATCCAAAAGCGTACACCCCACTGGGAGCGCCTGACAGTGCTCGTAGCGGCTGCCGGCAAGTCCCGCCTGCGCGGGCTCTCCCGCTCAGAACTGCAGGAGATGGCCCTCCTCTACCGGCAGGTCGCCTCCGATCTCTCAACCTTGCGTCAGGACCGGACCTCGGCAGCACTCGCCGGGCAAGTAAACCACCTGCTCGCTCGCGCTCACCATATCATTTATTCGAGCCGTAAATCGAGTTGGCGCAGTTTCTTCCTGTTTTTGCGCGATGGCTATCCGCTCGTCTTCCGGCAGCAGATTGGCTATATATTTACCGCCCTGGTGCTCATGCTCGGCGGAGCCCTCGTAGCCGCGGCATTCACTCTGGCCAATCCACGGTTTGCCGCGCCAATCCTGGGACCGTGGGTCATGCATAACATCGAGCGGCATGAGATGTGGACACACTCTATCGTGAGCGTTGCTCCTCAGGCAACCAGCGCGATTATGACCAATAATCTCTCCGTCTCATTTACCGCCTTCGCGGGTGGGTTGCTGTTCGGTGTCGGTTCCGTATTTATGCTGTTCTTTAATGGGCTCATGCTCGGCGCGGTGGCTGTAACGTGCCAGAAAGCAGGGATGGCGCTGTCGTTGTGGAGCTTCGTTGCGGCCCACGGATCGCTCGAACTACCCTCGCTCGTGATTGCAGGGGCTGCTGGAATCCGCCTTGGACATGGGATGCTCTTCCCTGGCATCTATCGCTGGCGGGACTCGGTGGCGAGGGCTGGAGGCGAGGCAGTCAGGCTGGTTTCGGGAACCATTCCTCTGCTGTTCATCGCTGGCTGCCTTGAGGGATTCTTTTCGCCTTCAGCGGCTCCGGTCGAACTGAAGTTTCTGGTGGGCGGCACGCTCTTCACGCTGCTCTTGGTCTGGCTCTTCCGGCCTCTTCCCAAGACTGTTACCGTCTGAATCAGCCTCCACATACGGCTGCGGACGATCCCTTATAACCGCCTCGTATCCCGAGGGAAACAATCGTGTTCCCCGCACTCGCACCGTTCTGTATGATGGACTCCTTGCAAAACACATGCGGGTTTACGTGGGCCGCCGAGCCCCAACGGGAGGCTTATGAGTAACATCAATGGCAAAGTCTACGCGATGAATGCCATTACGCCGATGAAGCCCTGGAAGACCTGGGTGCTCAGGCTCATATTCTTCATTCTGGGGCATGTGAAGCCGCTGCAAAACGACCTGATCAATCTTTCCTTTATCGAATTCGCGCGATGGGTAGTTGTCCCGCGCAATAAGTTCCCCGCCCTCGGCAACGGCCAGGTGAAAGAGGAATTGAAATACGACTATCTGCTCTTCTTCAGCAATTTCAACGGGACGTGGAACCAATACATTGACGCATTTTCGGCGGTACTGGCCAAGGGGTTGAACCTGATCTGGCGCTGGAGCGAGAAATTTCCCGGCTCAGTGCCCGTCACGATCTTCAAGGAATACATCGCGCGCGTTCAGTTCGACACCGACTACTACTACACCGCATATCCTCATGCCACGGCAAACGACCTGAAGTCGGCGCATATTGTGCAGGCAGGATTCAACAGCCTGAGTAAACGCGCACTGAACAGCACTCCGGAGCAATTCGCCGCAGACTATCTGAGCTTTGTTATCCAAGTGCAAACCCATCTCGGTGAAACCGGCGAAGCACCCGTTGTCTTTTAAGCGTTGGTCATTTTGAAAGAAGAGCTATGCCAAACCAGAACGGCACCGTCTACGGACTGACGATTCTCTCGCCCATCATCAACGATGAAAAGGCAACGCCTTCGCACGATCTGCAAATCCGAAAATATCTCGCTACCTTGCCCACCGGCGAAAATAGCCCATTTGCTCAAACGCCGGGCACACATTTGGCGCGCCTTGTCGTGATGGATGACGTGATCTATGTGGGCATGCCCGCTTGCGAAGAGCACCTGAATTCGAAGTATCTGATCTTCGAATCCAATCTCGATGGCGGCCCCACCGGCGATCTCGATAGCTATCTCAGAGGATTGGCGCAAAGCATCCCCGAGCATCTCGACGCAATCTGGAGCCACTGCGTCGGCTATCCCGGAGCAGCCAATGCACAGGCATTCGTCGACTACATGAAAGCCTGCCAGCTAGAAACGACATTCTTCTTCGCTGCGGTCAACGACAAGTCGGTTCCTGAAACCTTGCGCGCCCTGCAGACACAGAGTGCGGTCACCGACTTCATAGCGACGCATCAGGGTATGGAACCCAGTCGATTGCAGGCCGAATTCGTGCAGTTCGCAAACGAGTTGAAGGCCACGCCAGTTCCACCAGCCGGGTCGATGCCAGATTTGGTGCATCGAGGCTTTAGAAGCCCGAGTGAAGAGATCAAGACGGGCGGTCACAATGAGTAAATTGAACGAGACAGACATCCAGGGATTTGTTCTACGCGGATATAACATGCCCGTCGCGCGCTATATCTTCCTGCAGCTAAAGGAAGTGCCGCAGGCGCGCGTGCTGATTCGGCGATTGCTGCACGAAATCACCACCGGCCAGCACTGGGACGGCGGCAAGCCGCAGAGCACACTCAATATCGCGTTCACACATCAAGGACTCCGTGCGCTCGAACTGCCCGACGCCACGCTGCTCAGTTTTCCCGTCGAGTTTCAGCAGGGAATGAAGAAGCGCGCGGCGATCCTCGGAGATACCGGATTGAATTCGCCCGAACATTGGGACGAGGTTTGGCAGGCAGAGAGCGTCCATGTGTGGCTTGGGGTCCACGCCCTGTCGGCCGAGGCTCTTGAAACGCGGTGCTCCGCCATCGCGGCGTTGCTTGGCGAGACCGGCGGGGCCACCATCATTGGCGCGCAGGATGCCGCGTCGGCAATCGTGAATGGCAAGCAGACCACGGGCGAACATTTTGGCTATACCGACGGATTTGGCAATCCGGACTATCTTGGCTTCGCGCGAAGTTCGCAGCCGGGGCAAGGCAAGCTGATGCCCGACGGAAGCTGGGCTCAGCTGGCAACCGGAGAACTCCTGCTCGGCTATGCCGACGAAGCCGGCGAACTTCCCGTCGCGCCAGTGCCGCATATCCTGGCGGCCAATGGAACCTTCATGGTCTATCGCAAGCTGCATCAGAACCTCGCAACCTTTCGCGCCTTTCTGGACGAAAACGCAGCGCTATACGGTGGAGGAAAAGAAAAGCTAGCAGCAAAATTTATCGGGCGCTGGAGAGACGGCACACCGCTCGAACTTTCACCCGACGGTCCCGACCAGTCGATCGTAAAAGACCCCCAGCGCAACACCAACTTCACCTACGGCGCGGACGACGACGGCACGCACTGCCCGATCGGCGCACACATCAGGAGGGTACATCCGCGCGACGCCTTCGGATTCAACGGAAGGCTCATCGACCGCCGCCGCATTACTCGCCGAGGCCTGCCCTATGGGCGATTTGCGGCAGAGGACGAGCAGGTTTCTGACACCGAAGATCGAGGCATCATCTTCATGGCGCTCAACGCAAACATCTCCCGACAATTTGAGTTTGTGCAGCAACAGTGGATCGACTACGGAAACGATGCCCATCAGGGCAACGACAAAGACATGCTGCTGGGCAATCACGGCGGGCAGGGCAAGTATGTCATTCAGGGAGATCGCGCTGCTGCCAACCCTCCGTTTGTTTGCGCCAACCTGCCAAACTTCGTCGAGCTGCGCGGAGGAGACTATTTCTTTCTCCCCAGCATTACCGCGTTGGGCATGATCGCCATGGACCTCGTCGATCCGCGCTGAATCGTGCTCAACAGTCACGCCTCGACATCCCGCGACTTCTCGACAAAGGAATGACAATCCACCGTAACGCGAGAATGATAGCCTGCATCTCACTGGCAGCACGTAGTGGAGGATTGCATGGAAAAGTTGGCACTGCTCGCATCGCTGGAAGCCTGGCCGGGAAAAGAAGCCGAGGTCGAAGCATTTCTGAAATCGGCGCAACCGTTGGTCCTTGAAGAGCCTGGAACGGTGAACTGGTATGCCTTCAAAACTGGCCCATCGACGTTTGGCATCTTCGATACTTTTGCAGATGAGGACGGACGCAATGCGCACCTGACCGGCGAGATCGCCAAGGCCCTGATGGCCAAAGCGGACGAACTCTTCGCGACTCCGCCGAAAATAGAAAAGCTCGCCCTGTTGGCTTCGAAGGGCTGATCAACGTCTAACCATCCGTACCGCAAAAAGGAGATACGGCGATGCAATGGACGTTTTCACGGATCGCCGTTCCTCTTTTTGTGACATTTGTCCTGACGCCTCTCTATATCGCTCATGCGCAGCCAGGGCCACCGGGTCGTCCCGGACGCTGGAACGAGCAGGTTGCCTCAACGAAAACTCTCTCGATCGGCGGCGCAACGATACAAGTTGATTTCGCCGCTGGCGCGCTCGATCTCTCGCAAGAGCAAGTCATGCCGTGGGTGCAACGCGCCGTGCGCGCGGTGACGGTGTACTATGGAAAATTCCCTGTAACCCGAGCTCGCATATTGATCGTGCCCGCCCCCGGCGAACGAGGTATCATGCAGGGCACAACCTGGGGCGACATGCGCGGATGGCCTGGATTCACGCGCATTCGACTGGGCCAGCACAGCACCGAACGCGACCTCGCCGAAGACTGGACCATGACGCATGAACTGACGCACATGGCCTTTCCGTCGCTGCCTGATGAACAGCATTGGATGGAAGAAGGTCTCGCTACGTACATCGAACCCATCGCTCGCGTACAAGCTGGAGAGTTGGAAGCAAAGCAGGTCTGGTGGGACATGATGAACGGCATGCCGAAGGGCGAGCCGGCCCCCGGCGACCAGGGGATGGACCGTACCCATACCTGGGGACGTACGTACTGGGGCGGTGCGCTGTTCTGTCTTGTCGCCGACGTCAACATTCGCAGGCAGACGAACAACAAGAAGGGCCTGCAGGATGCGTTGCGCGCCATTGTCGCGGCAGGCGGCACGATCGACAACGACTGGCCGCTGATGCAGGCATTGCAGGTGGGCGACAAAGCTACAGGCACCACTGTTCTAACCGAGATGTACAAACAGTGGAGCAACGCTCCATCGCCTGTCGATCTGCCTAAGCTGTGGGAGGAACTCGGCGTGCGCCGAAGCGGCGAGACCGTCGCATTCGATCCTAAGGCTCCGCTGGCCCAGGTCCGCGAATCAATCATGTCGCGTCATCCCTAGTCCAGCAACCGATCTGCTCACAGATGCAAAGCTGCCGGGACCATACAGCCCCGGCAGCAGAGAGTTCGACTTACCTTGGTTCCCTCAAGTTATTACTTCGCTGACTCAACCTTGAACTTATCCAAAACGTAGCCATAGATGAAGTTGCCGCTGCGCACGAAGTGGATAGACGCCGCGGGATTGTTGGCCTCGACATCGACGCCTTGTTTATCAGCTTCGGCCTTCATCGCGTCGACCACCTGCTTCACCGTCCCGGCGGCGGCGGCAATGCCATCAGGTGAAATATAAGTGGTCTTTGTGCAAGCGCACAATAAATGAATGGACTCGAAACCTGGGCGGACTGAACCTCGTCAAGCCGGACTCAGCCGATCCTGACGAAATTCATCGCCGCCGAGTTCATGCAGTAGCGCTGGCCGGTGGGTCGCGGACCATCGTCGAAGACATGGCCAAGGTGTGCGTCGCAGAGACGGCACGAGACGGCGGTGCGGCGCATGCCAACACTGTCGTCGGTGAAATCCACCACGTTCTCGCGCGCAATTGGCTGCCAGAAGCTGGGCCAGCCAGTGCCGGACTCAAACTTGGTGTCGGAGCTGAACAGCGCGTTATCGCAGCAGATGCAACGATAGATACCGCGATCGTGAAGATCCCACGTGCTGCCTGAGTATGGTCGCTCGGTGCCTGACTGACGGGCAACCTGATAGGAGATTTCCGTGAGCTGGCTTCTCCACTGATCGTCTGTTTTCACGACTTTGGGAACGGTCACTTTGCCAATCTTCTTGCCATCCGCCGAAAACTGAATAATGGTGACGGGGCCGCTACTGTCGCGACGTTCAACAATCATTGCCACAACAGGGGACGCGCGGCGGAGCGACAGAAAGGCAACCGCTCCACAGGCGCTCATCGCGCGAAGAACGAACGCACGGCGACTTCTCGAGCGAATGATCGTGGGGTTTACGGATGAAGTGGATTTAGCGTGTACCTGGGAATCGATCCTCATGACTCGTTTGCTCCTGCAATTGCTGTAGCGGCAGGCGTCCGTTCTTTCGCGCAAAGGTACCGCGAGCCGAACGCGACCATGTTACTCCCATCATGGGACGACGAGCGAGTCTCAAGAGTTACGCAGGATGGAGTGATTTGGTCTTTGCTGAAAAGTTTGCGCCGGAGCAGCTATAGCCGTTTGGGGCTTTAACGCCTACAGCACGGCGCGCTCTTTGATGCTCAGATAGTGATTGAGCACTGACGCCGTCATATGATTCGGAAGAGTATCGAGAGTGATTGCACCCTGATCCCGCAGTCGCGCGAGCAGCAGTTCACGCCTCGAAGCCATCTCCTGCGCGGCGGCGGAACGGAACATCTCTTCAACATTTGCCGGAACGGCTCGCGCGATCGCCGCTACCTCAGGCTGGGCCATGGCTACGAACAAGACCACATGTCGATGAAGAAGCTGAGCCGCGCCGTCAATGACCTCAGGCCGCATTGAGGACTCCGCCAGATCGGTCACCCAGAGAATCAGCGATCGGCGAGGCTGCAAACGGCCCAGAATGGCCGTCGCGCGCAGGTGGTCGGCTTCGCTGGGCTCGGCCTCAAGTTGCGCAAGCGACTCCAGGAACTGGCGCATGTGGCCCGCTCCTCTACCCGGCAATAGCTGCTGCTGAATGCGGCGGCCATACCCAAGCAGCCCTACGCGGTCGCCGGAAAAAAGCGCGAGCTGAGCCAGGGCCACGGCTGTTGAGCAGGCGTAGTCGAGCTTGGTGTATCGATTCGCCGTCTGGCCAGGCTTAGTGTCGGCCACTGTCGCACGCATGAGTCTTCCGGTGTCGAGAACGATCCAGACAGATTGCGAACGCTCAGCCTGAAACTGCCGCGTGACCAGATCGCCGCGCCGAGCGGAAGCAGTCCAGCACACGTCTCTCAGGTCGTCGCCGGGGCGGTACTCGCGCAGACTCTCGAATTCGCGCCCCAGTCCGCGCTGACGCATCTGCCGAAGCTGCAAATCGATGCGGCGGCTCCTGGCCAGAAAAAGCGATTGTTCCTCTGCAGTCCGCAGCTCCGGGTAGATTCTGACCGGCTGATTCAGCGGCGCTTTGGCCCATCGCGAGACCAGGCCCAGGGTGCTGCGATAGCGAAGGTAGAGCTCCCCCGCTTCAACATCGCCACGCTCACGCGGCCGCACCGAATAGCGCACTGTTGCCGACAGACGCGGATAAGCGCTCATCCGATGTTGTACCGGCGTCTCCAGCAGTTGTGCCGGAAGGTCATCCATCAACTGGCAATCGAGCAGGATCGGATTCTGATGGACCAGGCTGAGCTCAATCTCGACTGGACTTCCAAGCACGGGAGCAGATAGCCAGGCGCGGCCAGCCGTCAGCGTCGCAGGCCGTGGCAAGCGCAAGCCATCGAGCAGCGCAACCAGAAAGATGAGCGCGTCCCAGACCAGCATGCCGTAGGCGAGGGGCGGAATATAGTAGCCCGGAACAAGCCAGAGAAAGCCCGCACCGAGCAAGACGAACGCGCGCGGAGTGAGCCCGAAACTAAAACTAAGTTCAACTTTGGGAAACTCGCTGGGTACTGGTCTCGGCTGGCGGAGCGCCGCGATGATGGTTACCAGAAGAACGATACCGTCCCACGTGAACGAGATATAACGCGGCCACGTAAGAAACCGGCCAGGAATCGACCACGTCAAACCTACGACAAGCAACAGAGCGACGAGAAAATTAAACGTTCGGCGACGTATGACGATGAGGCTTCCCGGCTGGCAGGGAGCTTGCATCGCGACGGGATGGAGTGACGGCTGCAGCATTCAGAATCGGGCGAATCCTAAGCGCGCGGAACAGGTGCGGCAGCGAGCACATCCGCCAGAATCCGGTCCGCATCGAAGCCCTCAAGCTCGGCCTCGGGCTTGAGCCGGACGCGATGCCGCAGCACAGGCGGCAACGCGCGCTTGACGTCGTCCGGCACCAGATAGCTGCGGTCTTCAAGAGCCGCAACGGCCTGGGCAACGCGCATCAGGCTAAGCGCTGCACGGGGGCTGGCTCCAAGGGTCAGCGTTGGCCATTCGCGGGTGCGGCGAACAAGCGACAGGATGTAGGTCAGCAGCTCAGGCTCAATCCGAATGCCCTGTACCTCATGTCGAGCCGCGGCAAGCAATCCCGCTGGAATCGGCTCGATATGCGCCGCGTCAAGCAGCAGTGAGCCGGTCGCAGAAGCCGCCAGGTGAAGCTCAAGAATGTGGCGCTCGTCGCCTTCATTCGGATAATTGACCATCGTCTTAAGCAGAAAGCGGTCCAACTGCGCCTCTGGCAACGGATAGGTGCCTTCGAAATCGACCGGGTTCTGCGTGGCAAATACGGTGAAGTTGTCGGGCAGCGGGCGGGCGACTCCGTCGGTGGTGACCTGGCGCTCTTCCATGCATTCCAGCAGCGCGGCCTGCGTTCGAGGAGGCATGCGGTTGATCTCGTCCACCAGCAGCAAATCCGTAAAGACGGCCCCGGCATGGAAAGTAAAAGTACTCGATCCCTGGACCAGGATCGTGGTTCCGAGGATGTCCGCAGGCATCAGGTCCGGCGTAGCCTGCACTCGATGGAAACTAAGTCCCAGGAGACGGCCAAGCGCCTTGACGATCAAGGTCTTGGCGATACCGGGAACGCCTTCCAGCAGCACGTGGCCCTGGCAGAGCAGCGCCATCAGCGCTTCATCGATGACGCCTGTCTGGCCGGCGATCACGCGGGCTAGTTGCGTTCGGGCATGATCGAGGAGCTGGCGGGTGGCATGCAGTTGCGGGTCAGCCGTATCCTCAGCAGCTACTACAGCTACTTCGCGACTGACTTGCTGATTTACTTCCTCGGTCATGCTTGGGTCTCCGGTGAGATAGGTCTGCGCGAGCTATTGAATGATCTTTTCAAGGAGCTAACTTCCGAGTGTAACTCCTGAGGTGGCCCGTGTGGGTTGCAGGCTGCGGTTGGCCGCGTGGGCGCTGGCCGCGCGCAGAGTTTCTTCATGCCGCCGCAGAGCCTGAATCAGAACCAGGGCGCGGTTCGGTTTCAGTGACTCATCCCAGCAGGCTTCTTCCGCTTCGATTAGATCGGGCTCCATCTCTTTCGCTACGGAACCGAAGCGGCGCTCGATCGTCTCCGCGATCTGGTGCGCGTCGAGCTGGGCGTTACGCTGGCCGGTCAAAAGCGCCGTCTGGCTCCGAAAGCGCTCCCAGGCGATCTGAACGGCGGTCGCGGCGGCTCCCGTGCTGCGATAGAGTGAACCCAGCGCATCGAGAAACTCAATCGGAGTAGTGCGCGGAGCCTGAGGCAAATCGCGAACCGGGCCGCTGCGCCGGCTAAAGCTGAAAACAAGCACCAGCGCAAAACCCAGCGCGCCAAAAGAAAGCAACGGCCACACAGGCCCACTGGTGTATTCCCATTGACTGTGTCCCTGCCCATGCAGCGACTCGTCCCAATAAACGTGATGCCCCTCGCCCGGCCCCACTGAGTTGAGCAACAGCTCCAGATTGTTGCTCCGGGTGACAGAGCCATTCTCGAGCGGCGTGGAGCTGGCCCACCAAACGGCAATTCCCTTGCCCACCGGGTAATCGACAACCACCGGCTGACCCGCGCAGGTGTAGTCCGTCCGTACCGCAGAATCGCTCTCTGCCCACGTCACCTGGGGAACGATCCAGATTGCGCCGGTCCCGGCAATGGGTTGCAGGCCGTCGGGCTGAGCCTCGCAGGCGGCAAACGAAACCTGCTTGGAAAGCTTGACGCCGCTGCGCGGCAGCAGCAGGCCTCCGCGAAACCCCGTCGTCAGCACCCGTCCGCCCTTGCTCAAGATGGTGGCGATGGCGCTGCTGTCCTCGGTCTCATAAGCAGAAGGTTCGGCAATGACAACAACCGTGCCGGGACCGGCGTGACCCGCAAGCTCGCTCAGGGGCTGTTCCCAGCGCTCGATGGAGTAGCCGCTTCGCGCCAATAGTGTGTAAGCTGCCTTGGCTCCGTGCTGGCCGGCGAGATAACTGTCCGGGACAGTGTTTTTGGCCGAGTCCTGATTGGGAGTCAGAAGAGCGATCACGACCAGAAGCACCGCTACCATTCCCAGGACAATGAGCAGCATGCGCCGGTCTTTGGAGTCGAGTGAACTGAGAAATTTCATCGCGCCCCCAGCCGGCCGGCGATCTGCTCAGCCTGGCGGAAGTCGGCTTCGGCGGCGCCCCGGCCTGCGTACCACGTCCGCTCAAAGCTGCGCGTGAGTGCGCTCAGGTCACCGCGATGCTCGTTTTCGTGAGAGACAAGCACCAGGTATTCGCGAGGGGTGCGAGCACGGTCGGCAGGCCACAGGCCCCCTGACTCAAGGCGCGAGATGCTGGCCCAGTACAGCAGATGAATCGCGTCGCGCCACGCGCCAGCCGCCGCCGCCTTGCGCGCGTCCTGAAGCCATAGCTGCCAGTCCCGGGCCGAGACAGCACCCATCCCCGAGCCGGGGCGTATGAGCGCCGGTCCAAGCCTGCCCTGCCGCTCCAGGCGAATCAGGAACCAGACCAAAACGATGCACAGCACCACGACAAAGGCTATTTCAGCGGCGCGCCCGACCCACTTCGACTTGAACCCAGCCGCAGCGACCTTGCTGATGGCCTGGTTGATCCAGTGCGCAACTTTTTCAAGCACGCGATCACGAATGGATGGCCCAACGGTTGTTGTTTGGTATTCCCTCGCGGCAAGAATCTGATCGAGAGCGTGCCGTTCGCTGGTCAGTTTCCGGATCTGCCCGGACTTCGCGGTGACCTGATCCGTTGTTTCCGCGGCGAGTTGCCCGACAATTTTTCGATCGTCCGCCAGGCGCTCGCGTGCATAGGCCAGCCGCTGGGCGATGGTAAGCGGAGGAAATTCCGGACCTTTATCAATGGAGAAAGCTTTCTTTGGATTACCGGATTGCGGGTTCTCATCCGAACTGGCGTCATCCGAATCCTCATCGTCCCGGTCCTTCGAAGCCTTGTTAGCATCGGCGTTTGCCGGAACACCTTTCGGAGACTGGGATTTGGCTGTGGCTGCTTTGCCGGACTCCGCTGGTTCTCCCTTTGCCGCCTGATCCATCAACTCCCGAACCCACCCAAAGCGCACTTCCCGCGCGCCCGCCGGCAACGCTACCCGCACATCAGGACCGACCGAATCTCTCTGGCAATTTGCCGCCGACATGCTGCCCTGGCACCTGGCAACCATCTGGTCAAGAGACTGAAGCCGCGCACCAAACTCCGACGGAGAAATCACGCTCTCAGAGCCAGGTGGGGTCACCGGAGCCGGATCATTCGCCGTCTGCGCCGCCTGTGCCATTGACCGCGCGGACTGCGGAAGTACCAGAGCCGCCCATAACGGCAAGACGGCAATCGAGAACCGGGAACTCTTCATGCCTCAGGCCCCTCTGGATGTCCCCCCACAGAAGCTGACTCGACCGGACCCGCTTCGACAAGGGCGGGGACGTTTGGATTTGTTGCGGCATATTCGATTCCAACAGCGCCCGCTTCAAGTGAATCGGAAGGAATCGAAGTTGTTTCCAATGGACTTGCCTCGCTCGGGCCAGGCGCGACCGCGGCAGGGTCCGCAGAAAAAGTGGCCGCCGCTGGAGGAAGTGGCGGCATCGCTGCCTCCGTACCTTGCGGAAGTGGCGGAAATTGCGGTGTTTGCGGCAGTGGTGGTGGCTCGGTCCAGCCGGCCTGGGCCATGAGCTGTTCGATATCGTAGCCCTCCATGCGCGTGCGCTGGTCGGCGTAGAACAAGACAAGAGCGACCACGTAGATCGGCATCACAAAAACCCGCACCAGAAAGCCGACAGCCAGGTTCACGACCTGGATGAGGGTAAGGTACAGCGTTGGTGCGTGACCGGTGAGAAACGCCTTTCTCATCGTCAGAGCGATCACGATGTCCACCGGGACGACGAGTGCAACGGAAACCACGATGCTGAGGACCCAAACCAACAGGAACATGACAAAGATGCGCCAGCAGGTGCCTTTGGTGAGTTGGCCGCTGCGCTGCAGGGATGGCCAAGCCTTCTTCTGCTCCGCTACGGTCACTGGAAAAGCCAGGGAGAAACGCACCCAAAGCAGGATCCCAACCACAACCAAGGCGAGGATAAGAACGATGGCGGCAATGACAAAGAGAGGCGCAAAAGCGTTGCCCGCCCCCGACCTGGACAGCAGAGCCGCCAGAATGCCCCCGACAATGAAGATCGCGATAAATACGATATACGGGGCCACCCAGGATAAGAGAGCCTGGAGAAACAGGATTCCGACATTGCGCCAGAAGTGCTTGAAGGCGTATCCATAGGACGCGCGGATAGTGACTGTTTCACCGCGATTGATCTGAGTGGCTGCATAGTTCAAGGCGCTGAGGGCAACGGCGAAAGCGCCAAGCAAAAGTGGAAGTCCGATGATCAAAAAAGCGATGACCACCAGTCCGATCATTAGGAAGGCCTGTTGACTTGGGGGCTGCCCTGCCGGCTGTCCGGCCGGGGTGAGCGACGCGATCTGGGTCGAGAAGAAGATGAATACCGCACCCGTGACCAAGGCCATAACAGCGGCCGGCGGAGCGGAGATGCCGACCAGCAGCAGAAAGTTGCGGCGATAGAGTTGGACGGTGCGATCGAGAATCTCGCCCAGAGTCAACGGTCGCATGCCGGCAGCCATACTTGCTCCTCAATTTCTCCAGATTCGCCCCTGCTCTCATCGGAAAGGGTCAGTTTTCACGCGGCATGGCGGAAACGCCGCCGTGCCTGCTGAAATTTCGCCTCAAAAGTTCGAGGTCATGCCCGCGAGTCGCAATCGATCTGGATACGCCGGATGGTAGCACACGCCAGCGCGAGTTCGCGCAAGGACACGGCTGACGCGCAACCGCGCATTTGCAATACACTGGGCTGGCAGACCTTGCGATAGACTTTAAGGACAGCTGTGACTCCGATTGTGGCAAATCGACTGGCCCGAATCTGTGCCTACTCGTCGAAAGCCCCCGAGTGGGAAGAGTTTCTGCGCCTGGTCACACCGACCGTGGCGCTTTCCGCCAAGCGGGTAGGCGCGGTGTGGGGCGATTCCTCCAATTCCACGGTCAGCGAGATCGTGCAGGAGGTCTTTGTGAAGCTCTGCGAGGACGATCGTCGTATTCTCCGTGAGTTCGAAGACCGCGGCAACGACTCCTTCCTCAAGCTCCTGCGCATGATCACGGCTTCGGTCGCAACCGATTATTTTCGGCGTTCGCGGGCCGAGAAGCGCGGCGGCCGCGTAAATACTGTTCCCCTGCATACCTCGATCCCCATCGAAGACGTGATGGATACGAAGGCGACACACTCCGTTCAGTGGCCGACTTTGATCGGTCAATTGGATGGCCTGCTGCGCCGGCACCCGGACTCCGTGAGCACGCGAGATCGCAATCTCTTCTGGCTTTATTACCGGCAAGGGATGACGGCAGAGGCGATTTCCAGAATCCCCGCAATCGGCCTGAGCTCTAAAGGAGTGGAAAGCGCTCTGGGCAGACTTAGCAATTTATTGCGCGAAGCGATCACCGGCGGAAAGGCAAGCCCGGAGATTCCACAAAAAAAAACGCCGCAAAACGTCATTAGAAAAGGGTTCTCGCCCGTGGTTGCGATAGATAGTGTGAAGCGACGATGAATCATAACCAAGACGACAACCCGACAAGACTCTCCGACGAGACTCTGCTTGCCTTCCTGAACACCGGCCCGCACACCCAGTCGAATCCAGCCAATACGACCGGCACAACGGACACGCTCCAACCGAACGGCGGGCAGTTGTCTCCACTTGTCACGAAGCCTGGAGAAGGCGATTCAGAGGAATCCGCCGGGAATTGCCTCACTCCGGCCCTTGCCATGCGCCTTGTCCTGGGGGATACCGAAGGAGAAGATGCCGAAGCGCTACTCACCCATGCAGCCGTTTGCCCCACCTGTGGCGACCTGCTGACGCGAAGCCTGGGCACGCTGCAGGGAAATCCCAGTCCTGAGGAAACAGCAGCCATTGAAGAACTGGCTGCGACCCGAGTTGACTGGCAAAGAAAGCTGGCGCGCGATCTGGCGGAAACCAGCACTCGCCGGCGGCTGGTTGTGATGCGTCCCCGCTTCTGGATGGGGGCGGGAGCAATCGCGGCCGGCCTGGTGGCAGCCGCAGGGCTGTTCCTTTGGCAGTACCAGACAAACACACCCGAGCACCAGCTCGCAAAGGCTTATGAGCAGTCGCGAAGTCTGGAGTTGCGCATTCCCGATGCTCGTTTCGCCGGATTCACGGGCGGCAGCCATACGCGCGGCGTGGCAATCGCCAACGAACCAGCGCCCCTGCTTGAGGCCAGGGCTCACCTGGCGCGGGAGTTGGAACGTGCCCCGCACGATCCTCATCTGGAGCAATTGCAGGCTCGGGCAGATGTGCTTGAAGAGCGCTACGGCTCTGCTACAGACATCCTGGACCGCCTTCTGGCAACAGGGCCAGTGACGGCAGAACTACTGACCGACGCCGCCTCCGCTTACTACCAGCGAGGTTTGGTGACCGGCAGCGAACTCGACCGGTCCACCGCGCTCGACTATCTGCGCCGCGCCAATGAACTGGCGCCGACCGATCCGGTAATCCTCTTCAACGAAGCCATCGTCATGGAAGATCGCGGCCAGATGATGAACGCCGTAGAAGTCTGGAATCGCTACATTACAGTAGAGCGCGACCCTAAATGGGCCGCCGAGGGCAAACGCAAACTGGCGGCCCTCGAGCAAACATTGAACCGGATCAAGTCCCATGAGAGCCGCATCACCCAGATGCTGGCAACGCCACAGGCAATGGATTCGCTGGCCAACGATCAAAAGAAACTGGCCTCACTGGACGAAGAGCTGGCCACCTACGAACTCGACAAGCTGCTGCTGGTTGCGTATCCGTCTGCGTACGACCCGCCCAATGCCCTGGAGTCGATTCATTCGCAGCAGGCACGGGGCTCGCCCTGTCTCGAATCCTGCATGGCTGCACGTAAATTATTGAAAGCAATTGGTTCTTCCTTAGAGATACAGCACCACGATTCCTGGCTCACCGATTTAATCTCTCCCGACATCGATTCCCTCCCACCCGCAACCGCTGCGGCTTACGCGCAGGCGCTTCAACTTCTGGCGCAGGCCATGCGCGAACTTTTGACCGGATCGGCAGCCAAGGGCGCACAGATGGCCTTGACTTCACGTCAGCTTTTTCATCAATTGCAGAGCCGGCATCTGGAGGACAAAGGTCAGGCAGCTTCATCGCTCGCAGCAGCAGCCCAGGTTGGCGAAGAGCGCGCAGCGACGGAATATATGGTATCGCTTCAGGCTAATGTTGACTTTCGAAATTGTCGTACCGTCGCGCAGCAGCTTCGGACGGGACGGCGGGCAGGCAGCTCCCTCGTTCGATACCCGTGGATTGACGCGGTGCAACAAACGACCGAAAAGGTCTGCGATGACACGCCGGAGACGCGATTAGCGGGTCGCAAACTGGAGCTCGCTGCATTACGTCTGGCCGAGGCCAGTCGTTACCCGCTGCTTATCTCCCGGATCCAGATGCGGCTGGTAGACGATGCCGAAAATTCGGGAGATCAGGAGACAACCGAACGGCTTACGCTGGCAACGCTCCGCCAGCAAATATCGACGGACGCGCCGATAATTCGTATCGTCAACACACTCCCCGCTCTCATTTATGTAGAGGAATATTCCCAACGAAGACATATGGCCGAACTCTCCCTCCGAGAAATCCTGGGCTGGTATGAGCTTATCGGCAATCACGCGGTTGCAGTTTACATCCGGTTGAGCCTTGCCCGCGCGGAAATGCGGATCGGCGCCCTGAAGGAAGCCGGAAACCAAATGAATCTGGCGTACAAGGAGCGGAACGATTTCGGATTGGCAAAGGCCAATGATTCGCTCTTTGCGGAACCCGAGATGTTCCTCTCCAACTCGCTGCTGGAACGAGGAGACCTGCCTGGCGCGGAGCATGCCCTCGAACAAGCGGCCGCTCACATGGGCACCTATTCGGATAGCCGGGGACTGCGGACCTATGCTTCAGCGCGCGGCCAACTTCAGTTGGCGCGAGGGCGTCTGGATGAGGCAGCCCAGACACTGGAATCCGAAATTCGCACCAGCGAACGCGGGAATTTTCACGGTGGCGATCGCACAACCGCAACCGAATATGCCCAGCTGGATCACGATTTGTATGCCGAACTGTCTGCCACCTGGCTGGCGCAGGGCCGCCGGCCGGAAAGTATCCTGGCGCTTTGGGAGCGATTTCGTTTGCGCTCGCGTGGGCTGCCAATCACTAAATGCCCCGGAAACACATTGGACTGCGAGCAACCCCGACTGCTGGCGGCACGAGACAGACTGGGAGACAGCATCCTCATTGGACAGATCGTCCTCCTCGACCGGGTTCTGGTTTACCGCCTGGACAAGAATGGAGTGACCTGGAGCCAAAAAGCTTTGCCTCGTCAGGACATTCTGGACACGGCACAGACGCTTGAGCGCGCAGTCAGCTCTCCTTTCACGTCGACCGAAACCGCCGCGAAGCTGGGGACTAAACTTGGCGACGCACTGTTGCCAGCCTTACCCGCGAGTGCCGGTTCGGATGCTCCGCTTCTACTTGAGCCGGATCCCATGCTGCAGAATCTCTCCTGGGCCGTTTTGCCAACCCCTCAGGGACCGCTCGGAATACAGTATTCCCTCGCCGAGCTCCGGTCTATTCTGGCGCCCGGCAGTGGGCGCGACAGCATCCCGGCGCGGTCTGCACTCACCGATGGTACGCATTCACTCGTGGTCGGTGCATCGGTAGCAGCGGACGGCGAACCGCCCCTGCCGGAAGTGCTGAAGGAAGCAAACACTGTCGACCGATTTCTGCATTCGTCAGATCTATTGCTCGGAGAGCGTGCCACGACCGCGACCGTCGCCGACAAGCTGGGCACGGCTGCGATCTTCCATTTCGCCGGCCATGCGATACAGACCGTGAATGGCACTGAGCTCCTTCTTTCTCCGCGTTCGGCAGGTGAGAGCAATCCCTGGGTTGATGGAGCGTTTCTCCGTCAGCATCCTCCGCGTGCTTGCCGGCTGGCTGTTTTGTCCGCATGCGCCACCGGAAACCGGGAAGCATCGTGGAATCATTCTCTACAGGACATCGTGGAAACTCTGGGCTCGCTTGGGGTCCCGGAGGTAGTTGCGACACGTTGGCAGATAGACTCGCAAGCTGCCGTCCCGTTCATGGATAGCTTCTACCAGGGCCTCGCTCAGGGAAAGAGCGTAGCTCTTGCGCTAACTTCGGCAAGGAGAGTAATATCCACGCAATCTCTCTATAAGAATCCTTATTACTGGGGTGCTTACTACCTCTCAGGATGGGAGATTAGACACCAAACAGGAGAGCTGCATGCCCGCCGCTAAAGCCTCAAAAAAACTCAGGAAGAAAGACGCCAAGGCTTCCACTGCCTCCCGGCTGGATATTGTCTTTTCCGGTCCACTGCTTTTTGTTCCGGCAGTTAGCGAAGGAAACATAACCAGCGTTGAGGTCTACTCACCTCGCAACGGCCACCCTGTGGGGGCCATCTTTCTTCCCGGAGTCTTTTTCTCAGATGCCGAGTTGAATTCTCCCCCGAGCAAGAAGTGGCCGGAAGCCAGTAGCCTTTCCCTCCTCGACGCGCATAGTTACACCATTAACCTAACCCAGACTGGCGAACGCGTTCCCTTCCCCCTAGCTTCGATTCCCGAAACGAACCACAGAGTAAAGCCGGGACGCAGACTGAGCGGGGACTGGGAGATCGCAATCGGCGTCCATGGAGAGTTGTCCGGATGGGGAACCCACTGCCTCTTTGACGTGACCGAAGGTCTCTATTACGGCTCCGACTCGCCCAAAGGCGCGACCGTCGCCGGGATGCAAAGACTCACCTATTCAGGCGTTACCGGAGCGGAGTTTTGCGGCGCGAGCCCGGAACCGACCGAGTATCTCAGATCCAACTCCCACAAGGGCGGAACACTGATCATCGAGGGCGAGACCCCCTATCAGTCCACGCTGCTGCATGAGCGGCTGGCCATCGAGGCACTGGCCAAGCTGGCCGGCCTCAATCTGCATCTGACAGCCTCCGCTCCCTTCGCAAGCAGAACACGGCTGATGGGTCATCTGCTGCCTTGCATTAACTCAATCATCGTTGGATAGACGACTCGAGCGCGTACCCGTGTGAGTGGCAGGGGCATTGCCGTGCAGCAACCATGTCACTCACGGATAGTAACTGAGTCGCTGGTGACGCGAACTACTTCGCAGGTTTCCATTGAATTAGAAAGCTCGTCACGGAACTCGATTCCATATGGCGCATGCTCTCGAACTCGCCGGTTCTCTGGCTATACAACAAGCGGCCATGTTCATCCAGCACAGCCAGCGCGGGCACGCCCTTTTTCAGCGGCACCTGGTAGCGCTCGGCGATGTCCTCGTTCTGATCCAGATGCCCTACGTTGACGTGAACCAGAACATAGTTGGACTCCAGCAGCGGCTTGTTGCCCGGGTCGTGAAAGTAGATGTCAAGCACCTGACAATCTCCGCACCAGTTGCCGCCGAAGTCGAGAATGATGTGCTTGTGGGTAGCGGCGGCCGTCTTGAGTCCGTTGGCGATATCCGCCTTGGCCTGCTCAGGGCCGGGATAGATGACGCGGTCGGCTGAACGCGCCGGCTGAATCATGACAGCAACCAAAACTGCGAGCAGGGGGAGAGCGCGAAGATTGAAACGAAGCGGCATGGAAATAAGTACCTCGATCTGCCTTTTGTAATCCAGATGTGTATGAGATGCAAGCAAACGTGAAAAGATTTCACCTGCGAATTGGGAATCCGATGGGCGAGGGGCTAAGCTATCCGGGGGGGCAAACGACGTGCGTAAACGCCTCGAAGAGGCAACCTATCCGGACCTCGAAGCGATGATGGAGGCCTACGCCGCCGCTGCGGTGTCGGTGGCGCGCGACCATTTTCGCCAGACTCTCGATTTTCGTTCGGAATCGCTGGTGGCTTTCGAGGCTGTGCTCTCCGAACTGGCCGAAAAGCGCGAATTGGACTACGACTACGAAGTGAAACTCTGGGGCAGCTATCTGGGCGAAGTAATCCGGCGACGCTATACCGGGAGTTGGGAGATGACGCAATACCCCGGTGGCGTGGCGGCTGTTCCGGCCATTGAAGTGCGAGGATCACGGCTGTTCCCGCTCATGAAAGTCTACCGGCGCCTCACCATGGGCGACGCGGAAAGCATCGCGGCCTTTTTTGATATGGTCACCGAGCGGCTCGGAAAACCGGCCCAGGTAAACTAAAGGAAGCGCTGCTGGCGTCCCCAATAACCGACAAACGCAAACCAATACCGCAGGTCAATCGTTCTTTGAATGTTGTAGATGCGCGATTTGAAGCAGCAGCCTTAGACCACCGGTTCGTGGTCTGTGCGACAATACCTTTTGCAAGGTCCTCTTTGCAGGATTCTCCTGAAGAGGAGCGGAGACAACTCCGCGGAGGAACATATCATGGGTGAACTATTTCAACCGACCCACCTGCTGGTGATTGGATTGATCGTCTTCGTACTCTTCGGCGCAAAGCGTCTGCCGGAGCTCGGCAAGGGACTGGGTGAGGGCCTGAAGGGCTTCAAAGATGGGATCAAAAATGCCGGTGAGCCGGCCGCAACGGCGACTCAGCAACAGACTGCGGCTCCGCAGCCTCCGAAATCCGATTCAACGGACGCGAAATAGCTCTTTGACGGCCCCGGAGCGTGACCCGATCACGCTCACGTGCAAATTTTATGGGGCTGTTATTGCGCGGTGTGCTCCAGCATCTGCCGTCGAAACGCAAACTTTATAGCTTATAAACTCAACAGGACAACCGACGCCAGTGCGACAGCCATCCCCATGGTCTGTCTGCGCGTGGGTCGCTCCCGCAGGACCATTGCTGCCAGCAAAATCGTAAAGCCGGGATAGAGCGACGAGACCATCGCGGCAATATCCAGCCGTCCGTTGTGCGCAGCCAGCGTATAGCCGAAGTTGCCGATAGTATCCAGGCCTCCCGCAAGAATCCCAATCCACCAGTAGCCAGACAGTCTGAGGCCAGTCGCCGGAGCCGATTGCGGCCGCAGCCGTGAAAACAGCAGAATTGCGATCACTCCCAGAACTCCGCCCATGCGCGCCGAAGTCAGCGCCCACACGATCCCTCCGCTTGAAGCCAGCTTGAGCAGGATGAGCTGAAGGCCGAAGCCAACGCCGGAAACAGCCCCGAGTATGAGCGCAACCCGCGGTGTATCGTGCCCTGAAGTACCATCTCCGGACCCATGTGCAATCAGCCAGATCGCAACGCAGCCCAACAGCAGCCCGGCACCCGCCAGCGGGGCCGGCAGACCTTCGCTGCCCAAAGCGAACAGCACGGGCACCAGCGCCGTGAGCAATCCGGTCAAGGTAGCGGTCAGCCCCATCGCCCCCATGGCGAGCGCCTGATAAAAGGCGGCAAGAGCGAGAGCGCCCTCCAAGCCGCCGATGGCGCCTTCAGAAAACTCAACTCGGTGAGGAAAGGGAAAGTGACCAAATCCGCAAACCGCAAGCAGCACGGCCAGGGTCACAACGTGGCCGGCTGCGACAATCAAAAGCGCCGGCGAACGCCTGGCTCCGTAGCCGCCGGCAAAGTCGGATCCGCCCCACGCGGTAGCCGCGACCAGCCCCATCCCAACGGACAAAACGGAAGCGGAGGCAGCCGCCGGGCCGCCTCCGTGAATGAAACCCAGCACGTCTAGCGGACGTCCTGCGCGGTGGGGTAGTAGCCAAACTTGGCAGCCACGTCCACATTCGGACGGTCGACACGGACCTCGATTTTGCGGAACCTGCTGTCGATGGCCGGCTGATGGCTGTAATAAACGATGAAGTACTGCGCACGCGCCTCTTCGGCGATGTGCATGTAGCTCTTCTCAATGCCGTTCAGATTGCGCTCGGCATCAATGCTGCCGCCAGTCGCGTAGGCATACTTTGGAAGGATGTTGTCGTTCATCTGGAACGGTATATGGAAGCGGCTGAGGTAGCCCTCGCCCCATACGGCCGAAGTACCGACCAACGTAGCGTAAACGGCGATCTTGTGCGTTTGCAGATACTTGATGACTTCCTTGGAGGTTGCCTTGCTTCCCGCCTCCTTGCCGTCGGAGATCACATAGATGATGCGTCGCCGCCCCTGCGGACGGGCCGAAAGCGCAACAGCGGCCCTTAGGATCGCATCGTTCAGGGTGTGAATCTCTTTAGGAATGCTCATGAACTGCGTACCGCCCGCGCTGCGGCCCTGCTGCAGATTCGGATCGACGCACTCGCCGTTGCTGGTGATTCCGCAGCCAGCCAGCGGGCCGGAGTTGACCGGCACGCCCTCTTCGCGGCCCGTCGCCTTGCTGAGAGCCAGCACCGCGGTCAGCAGATGGCTCTGCGCCCCGGTAAATCCAGTCGCTTCTTTTGCGCCGTTGTTGTACGTGAAAACGGAAACTTCGTCGTACGGAGTAAGCGACCCCTGGATCGCTCCCAGAGAGTTGTTCACCTTCGCCATCACATCCGACGTGAGGCTCTGATCGATCACATACGCGATGGACAGCGGAAAAGGGTCAACGGTGAAGTAACTGATCTTCTGGCGCTGGTCGTTTTCGAAAACCCGAAAATCGCGGTACGTGAGTCCGTAAACCAACTGCCCCTTCGAATCCTTGACCGTGACGGGCACCTCGACGGCCGTTGTATTGGTTACGAAGGTAGGGATACCAGCGGCGCCTTTGTCCACCGGAGCGTCCTTCTGAAATTCATCCGGTCCGGTGGACGGAGGAGGAACGGAAGAAGACGCAGGAGACTGGGCATCGCCGGATGAAGAGGTGGGGGCAACCGCGGGAGTCTTCTGCTGGGCCGGTTGAGAGCCGATACCCGGCGTTACCTGTTCTTTCACATCCGAGAGCGGAGTAGGAGCCTGGGGCGTGGGCGCATCGGGCACAGCACTGGGCACAGGAGCATTGGGCACTTCAGGTTCTGCCGGCTTCTGCGTAGACTGGGCTGTAACGATTGCAGGGATTTGCGTCAGTCCGAAGGCAAGTGCCAGCGCACAAATAGATGGTGTCCAGCAACGATTCACAAAGTTTCCTTTGCCGCAGATGCGCTGCGGCTCTTAACGTACAAATGAAGCTACCTGGCCTCGGGACCCTTTGAAACAGAAATTCCCGCCTGCATTTGTCAGATTATCAGACGCGCCAACTCGCCGCTGGTCTCAAAACCGTCCGGTATGCTTCCCATGAGGCCCCGAAATGCGTCTACCAATCATGCAGTATAAGATGCGCAATCCGGCCGGACTGCCGCTCAACATCTATCCCGTATCCGCGTCAAGGTCGGCGTGCACGGGATTTCCAGTCCTGCTTGGCTTATCGGCCCTGTTGATCCTCCTAGTCGGTTCGCCTGCTCCCCTGCGTGCGCAGCTCGCGCCTTCTCCGGACGCCTCACCCGTAAGCAACGCTCCCCCGCCCAAGCCTGAAGAGGATGAATCCGTAACCACCCTGAAGGTAGATGTAAACCTGGTCAGTCTCTATTTCACCGTCAAAGACAAAAACGGGATGCTGATTCCCCACCTGAGCAAAGACAACTGCAGCGTCGAAGAGGACAAGGAACCGCAAAAGCTCAAGAACTTCCAGGCGGAAACCAACCAGCCCCTTACCCTCGGGATTCTGCTCGATACCTCGGGCAGCCAGCAATACGTACTCCCGCTGGAGCAGCAGTTCGGCAGCCAGTTCCTCAGCCGGGTGCTCAAATCCAAGGATGAGGCCTTTCTCATCAGCTTCGACGTAGACGTAGACCTGCTTCAGGACTACACCAACAGCGCCCACCTGCTCGAAAAGGCGATGAACAAAGCCGAGATCAACACCGCAGCCGGCAATGGCGCTGCCGGCATTCCAGGCATCGGAACAGGCCCCGTACCGGTGCATGGCACGCCCAAAGGGACGCTCCTCTATGACGCGGTCTACCTTTCAGCCAATGAAAAACTGAGCAAGGAGACTGGCCGAAAGGCGATCATCATTCTCTCCGATGGCGAAGATCAGGGCAGCCGGCAAAAACTCGCAGGCGCAATCGAGGCCGCGCAAAAGTCCAATGTGATCATCTACGGCATCCTCATCGCCGACCGCAGCCAATACTTCGGCACCTTTGGCGGCTACACCGGCGACTTCGCCATGGACAAGATGGCCAAGGAGACCGGCGGACGGCTGATCAACGTCGGCAACAACGGCAAGAAGCTCGAAGCCGCCTTCCAGCAGATCGAAGACGAACTGCGCACCCAGTACGTCGCCTCCTACACGCCCAGCAACCCCAAGGCCGACGGAACATACCGCAAGATTGCAGTGGATTGTAAAGCCGATACGAAAGAAGAATTGAAGGTACAGGTGCGCAAGGGCTACTACGCGCTCGCCCCCGACCGCGACGACAGATAACGGGAGAAAGACTGCGGCGGCTGCCTCATTCTGGGACAGTAACCAGAGCAGCCTAACCAGAGTGCGGGGAGCCCGTAATCTGGCGTCTGGAGATTTCGAACCTTAATATCGGCTCAAGTCACGGAGACTTTAGCTTTCGCTCAGAAAGACCGAGCAAGCCTCCGATGACGAAGGAGCCGGCAATGAATACCCCGTCCAGTGAACTCGAAAGCTACGAGATCAGCCCCCGCTTTCGCCAGACCATCGAAGAGCGTATAGCCCGACTGGAACGCGATGCCTCCGCCGACGAACTGGCGCTCACCGGGCTCGAGCATGAAGACCACATCCGCAGATATAGGCGCCTCATAGCGGTTCAACGCGCCGAGGCCCTGCGTATGCGGCAATTCCTTGATCGCGCGCGGACGCGTTTGCAGCGTCCGCTCATCGCGTCATAAAGCCTTATTGATTGCTGTTACCAGGGCAGTTCGCTGCCCAGGTGGATGAATCGGCCACTCGGCCCATCGGGACCCAGAAGCGCCAGCTCGACGCTGGTCTTCGCTCCATCCGGAATCTCCATCGGCGCAGCATCCGTGCCCATCTCGGTCTTTACCCATCCCGGGTGTGCGGAATTGACCTTGATCGGCGTGTCTTTCAACTCATACGCCAGATGAATTGTGTATTGGTTGAGCGCCGTCTTCGATCCGTCATAGGCAAAGCTCTTGAAGCCGGCTATGGGACTATTCGGATCTGCATGCAAAGTAAGCGAACCCAGAATGCTCGAAAGATTGACGATGCGTCCCGCTGGGCTCTTTTTCACCAGCGGCAGCAGCTCGCGCGTCAGTGCCACGACGGCAAACAAATTTGTGTTGAAGACGCGCAGCAATTCCTCATCCTCGACCTGGCTGGTCACATTCGCAAAACCAGTTGCAGCGTTCACCCCGGCGTTATTGATAAGGATGTCGAGCTTGCCAAATTTGTCGGCGAGATACTTCGCCGCCGCGACGCGATCTTCCGCGCGGGTCACATCCAACTGGATTCCGTACGCATCGATGCCCGCCGCCTTGAGCTTCGCCGCCGTCTCCTCTGCGGAGCTGAGGCTGCGCGCGGCAACCACAACGGTAATTCCCTTCTCGCCCAACTGCTTTGCCGTCTCGTAACCAATTCCGCGATTTGCCCCGGTAATGAGGGCGACCTTCTTGTCCTGCGCCATGAGTCTGGCCTCCTGTCAACAATAGATGAGCCATGGCATCAGGAAGGATTCAGCATTCCGGAACAACCTCTCCGATTTCCCGAAGCATCTTCTTCGTATATTCATACTCGCCGACCTAAGTCACGCACAGGCACGCGAAAAGAAATAGAGTTGTCGACGAAACAAGGACGCTTACACTGAGTAGGCAGAGAGTGTGGGTTCTTGACAGTGCGGACTTCGGGCATATAACTTCGGTCTAGTTTATCTGAAAAATTAGTGCGAAGTGGAGGCGAACCGCTCAGTCCGTCTCCACGATCGGCATTCCGAATGCGCACCGCGTGGAGTGGTCGAAGCTAATCAAGCCGCCTCTTGAATCGCAGTCCCCTCAACCAATTCCCGGAGTTAGTTAGCTTCCGGATCACGCGCTTCTACCGGCACGAAATCTGATTCATGACAGAGGAGCGATCTGTCTCTGACCCAAGGATTCATTGGAGAGGTAAAAGCCTAATGTAGGGAAATGCCGATCAGACGGCTTCGGAACAGCAGATGAAATCAAAAGAGTTTCAAAAAAGGAAAAACCCTAGGCGAGACGATTAGATAAGCGACCTTCCGAGGTGACCTGAACGGTTTAAACGATTTTCCAATATTTATTTGAGCGAAATTTCCCCTCGAGAACCTCGACTCCGTAGATCGGTGTAGAGGGTTACCGAATGTCCATCGAATTTCGCGTAGGCAATCTGCCAGAACCCCTCCTGTCCATCGAAGCCATTCAGGTTTCATCGACGACCGAGGCAGACCGGCCGGTCCGCGATTCCGGAGTCCTGCGCGAGAGCGAATTCTTTCGTGTCCTGTCATTCGCCGCGAAGTCGTCCACACTCAGCGACGGCAGCACAATCATTGATGTTGAATTTCTTGGAGTTGCCCGATGGGCTTGATATCTCGTGTTGCAAAGTCAATAGCTCCCCGCCTCAAGAGTGCGGCTATGTGGTACTACTCCTGTCTCGTGAGCAGTGAAAACGTTGGGTCGGCTCTAGGCCCGATGGAGACCGATGAGCAACTGACGGAGCCCGATGACTCGGCAGGAGAATCCCGTTCGGAGGAATGCTGCTCTCAAACTGCGGAGCCGAATGCGCAGGCGCTTCAATCCACTGAAGTACATACTTTCGCGACCCGGAAGTGAACCGGGCCGCTGCACAGGTTAGTGCGCTCTTGAACTGGCCTTGATGGTGTTGCCGACCAGACTTTTGACCAGGAAAGAAACAAGGACGCTTACACTGAGTAGGCAGAGAGAGCGGACCCGTGAGCGCAGCCATCCAATTTCGCAACATCAGCTTTGCCACCGCGCAAGGACGCCTGCTGCTCGACAATATCTCGCTCTCACTCGAAGGCGGAACAACAACGGCCATCCTCGGCCGCAGCGGATCCGGCAAGACAACCCTGCTGCGAACCGTCAATCGCATGATTGAATCTACCAGTGGCGAGGTCATCGTAGCAGGGCAAAACGTCCGCGACTCAGACGTGATAGCCCTCCGCCGCGGCATGGGTTACGTAATTCAGGAAACCGGGCTATTTCCTCACTTCACCGTCGAGCGCAATGTCGGTCTGGTACCGGAAATCAAAGGTTCGCCTCGCGAGCAACGCATCGACCGCAGCCGCGAACTGCTTTCCATCGTCGGCCTCGATCCCGCCGCCTTCGCCCAGCGATATCCTCATCAGCTATCCGGGGGCCAGCGCCAGCGCGTCGGGCTGGCACGCGCACTCGCCGCCGAGCCCGACATACTCTTGATGGACGAGCCCTTCGGCGCGCTCGATCCCCTTACCCGCTCCGAAATGCAGGACATACTTCGCGAACTAATGGGCCGCATGAAGAAGACAGTCCTGCTTGTTACTCATGACCTCGACGAAGCTCTCTATCTAGCCCACCGCATCGTACTCATGGCCGAAGGAAGGCTGATCGCCGACCTCGCTCCGGCGGAATTCATGCGCTCATCGCAGCCCGAGATTCAGTCGTATATTCGCGCCTTTCATCGCGGAGAAAACGCATCGTTACAGACTCCGGCGGTGCAGCAATGACCCAGAGCTTCCTCAACCAATACGGCGGCGAAATCGCCACACTCACCATCGAGCACCTCTGGCTCACCGGAGCAGCGATGCTTCTCGCCACCGCGATCGCTGTCCCCGCCGGGATCTGGCTGACGCGCGCGCCGCGCTGGGCCAGGCCCGTGATTACGGTAGCCAACATCCTGCAGACGATCCCGTCGCTGGCCATGTTCGGCTTTCTGCTCCCGTTGCCATGGCTTGGAGATCGAGCCGCGCGCATCGCCATTCTCGCGCTCACCGCCTACGCCCTGCTGCCGATCCTGCGCAACACCTACGCAGGCATTCGCGGCATCGATCCCGCAGTGATCGAAGTCGCGCGCGCGCTTGGACTCACGGATCGCCAGCGTCTCTTCAAAGTAGAACTACCCCTTGCCGCGTCCTTCATCCTGGCCGGCCTTAGAACAGCGACCGTAACCTGCGTCGGCATCGCCACCATTGCAGCCGCAGTCGGAGCGGGCGGGCTCGGTGAGTTGATTTTTCGCGGCGTCGCATCTATCGATAACCGTCTCGTCCTCGCGGGAGCTATTCCTGCCGCGCTGCTGGCATTAGGCGCAGACGCCACACTCGGCCTGCTCGAGCGCCGCTTCCGGGCACCAACCCAATGACACGCGGCCTCTGCATCGCCACTGCACTAGCCGCCTCCGTTGCATTGACATCATGCTCTCCGCCACGCCCCGATCACCCCGTCATCGGTGCAAAAAACTTCACCGAGCAGGTCGTCCTCGGAGAACTGCTTGCGCAGGAAATCGAAGCCAAATCCAGCCTCAAAGTCGAACGACGCTTTTATCTCGCGGGCAGTTATATCTGTCAGCAGGCGATGGCATCGGGCCGCATCGACGCCTATGTCGAATACACTGGCACTGCCCTTACTGCCGTCCTCAAGCAGCCAGTAGATCGCGATCCACAGTCGGTTCTCGACACAGTCCGCCGTCTCTACGCCACGCGCTACAACATCATCGTCGCCCAGCCGCTGGGCTTTGAAAACACCTTCGCCATGGTCATTCGCGGAGACGACGCGCGACGCCTGCATCTCGAAACACTGAGCCAGGCCGCGCAGTACGCACCGCAATGGCGTCTCGGCGTCGGCTATGAGTTTGAACAGCGCCCCGACGGACTACCCGGTCTGAGCGGCACATATGGCCTGCATTTCGCCGCCGCTCCACGCACCATGGACCTCGGGCTGCTCTATCGCGCCCTCAACGCGCACCAGGTCGACATCATCGCGGCCAACTCAACTGACGGTCCTATCCAGGCATTTGGCCTCACCGCCCTCGAAGACGACAGGCACTACTTCCCGCCCTATCAGGCTGTTCCGCTGGTGCGCAGCGAAGCGCTTCAACGCTGGCCACAAATACAAGTCGCCCTCAACGCACTCGCAGGAAAAATCACAGCTGAGGACATGCGCACGATGAACGAAGCCATCGACGGCCAGCATCGCGATCCAGCCGAGGTTGTAACAGAATTTCGCAAGCAGAAGGGCCTTTGAAATAAGCTCGGGAAGCAATTAATTCCAGAGCAATCGCATGAACGTGCAGGAAGCCGGAACAAGGTCCTCCCAAACCCATCCCGACCCATCCATTCCCAGCGTCTCGCCCCGCTGCATGGAATTACCCCTGGCTGGCGCATACTGGAGTGAAGCTCGTAGCCCGACACCCCAGCGTTTCCAGTTATTCGCTGTCCCACCCCAGTTAGGCATCGCTACGCAGTAAAAGTGCACAAAAGTGGCGCAAAAACGCTCCTTAATGCACCAAAAAACAGCCGTATGTCATTCATTTATTTTGAGATACATCAAAAAGCAGTACCCCCCGGGTGTTCTACCTCTTTTGTTCGTTTTTCGGCTGTCGAGACCGCATTTGTCACCTCGTAGAATTGCCCTGCAATCACTTCAAGCGATGTCGAAGATAGCGATTCCAGTACATGACCAGTCCAGTAACACTGAGAACAGCAAGACTTAGACCCATCAGAAACCACAGAATCTTGAACGGCATTCCCCACAACGTTCCGAAATGCAGCGGATGCATCGACCACATGATCCAGTCCCCGGCCGTGACATTCTGTCCGTAATGCCAGACCGTCAGCACCTTGGCCGTAGCGGTATCCACAGTCACAATATCGCGATGCGAAAAGTCCCCGGGAGCGCGCAGATCCATCTGTGCAAACACCGTGTCGGTCGCAAGCGATGGGTCGCTGATTCCGAAAAGCCGCCCATGCGGCGAGGCTTGTTGCACGGCATTCAAGACCGCCTCCAGCGATGCTCGGCTGCTGACCCCGACAGGGCGCGCAGGCAACTCCGGAGAGATCATCCCGCGCAACTTTGAAACAGCATTCACAACAAATCCAACTTGCCGGTACCAGGCAAAATAGATTCCCGAGATCGCCCACCAACTCACGATCGTCAGAGTCCAGATACCGATCGCGTAATGCATGTCGAAGTTGATGCGCCTCCAGTTACTGCGCAAACTGATCTTGAACCCCCGAGCCCAGTTTCTAACTCCCGGCCACCACAGAAATAAACCGCTCACCGCGAGAACCAGCAGAATCGCTGCTCCCGCACCATTCACCTGAACGCCGTACGCCGTGCCAAGCAACAGATACAGATGAAGATCATGCACCCAGTTCACCCAACTGTAAGGCTGCCGATACAGCGCTCCAGTAACAGGGTCCGCGACTAATTCGAACTCATGACCCTGCACATCTACCGCACGAATCTGATACGCCGGTATCGCCGGTGAAGGCGTAGTGAGCATATTCACCTTGGCGCCTGTAAATGCAGCGTCAAAGTTCCGCATCACCATTGGAAGCGAGGCTGACTTGTTTTCGTTGAAGGGCGTGAGACCTGACGGAAGCGTAGTCGCTGTCAGTTCATCTTCAAACACCAGCACAGCGCCGGTGATCGCGATCACCACCACATAAAGAGACAGAAAGATTCCCGCCCAGAGATGCACCTGGAACAGCGCCTTGCGCAGAAAGAGTTTGCGAGGCTGGTGTACGAGATTATGAAAGAAGCCCATCTGATCTCAATTGCAAATTGTCTTCGAGGCGGCCATGTTATTTACCCAGATGTGCATCGTACCAGCCTAGAATGCGGGTCAGAGAATCGATCTGGTGTTCGCGCTCTCTGAAGATGTGCGGCTCGCGCGGATAGCGAACCATCACCGTCTCGCGGCCTAGAAACCGCAGTCCATGGTAAAACTCTTCGCCTTGCGAAATCCGCACTCGCGGATCAGCTTCGCCATGCAGAACAAGCACTGGCGTATGGCAGTTAGCCAGATAGCGAACTGGCGAATGGCGATCATACATCGCCATGTCCGCGACCAGGGGGCCCATGTAACCCTGCGCATAACTCGGCGAAATATCGGTAGTCGTCGCCATGCTGAACAGATCCGTAACGCCGGCTCCAACCATCGCTGCTTTGAAGCGATCCGTATGCGTCACCGCCCACGAAGTCATGAATCCACCAAAGCTCCATCCCCCGATCGCCATCTCCTTGGGATCGGTAATGCCCTTGGCAATCAGGTAGTCGACCCCAGCCATCACATCCGCAAAATCGCCACCGCCCCAATCCTGAAAATCCGCCTCGGTAAAGTCAGGCCCCTGCCCATCAGACCCGCGTGGATCCGGCAACAACACCACATAGCCATGCGAAGCCAGCATAGTCGCGTAGTTATACCAATTACCATTGAAACCAATCGTCCATGCCTCTTCAGGTCCGCCATGAATGTGAACGATAGTCTTGTACTTCGTTCCCTCTTGATAGCCCGGCGGCAGCACAACAACCCCATGCACCGCATGATGATCGTTCGGGTTTTCCCAGCTGATCTCCCGCTGAGTTCCGATACTCCACTGCTCAACCTGTGGATTCGTAGATGTCAGCTTCTGTGCGTGTCCATCGCGCCAGGCATAGACCTCCGCGGGCTGCGAAGGACTTTCGCCAAGAAAGCTGAGGCTCTTGCCGTCACTGCTGACCTGAAATCCATCGCTCGTCACATCGACGCCCACCACAGGAGAAACATGAAAACCCGCGGTATCGACCTCCGCCACCTCCGTGTGCGCCTTCACAAATTCGGCGACAATCAACCGATTAGCCGGCAACGTCCAGTGCATCTCCGAAATCGTCCCAGCAAGCTTATCTTCGAGCCGGATCTCCGCGCCACTCGCCAGATCTCGAACAATGTGAACGTCGGTGATGCCTCGCTTCGTAAAACGCGAGAACGCAAGCTTGCGCCCATCCTTTGAAAACGCAGGCGTGGCATAACCGGAGTGCTCTTCGATCGTCTGCGCTACCGCCCCCGTTCTCGAATCCAGCAACAGCACCTTCGACACTCTCCAGTAATCATCCAGTCGCGGAGTAGGTGAGACACGAGCCACAATCTTCGATCCTTCGGGCGACCAATCCGCCGTATCCACATTCATATCCGTCGCGGTCAGGAGCCGCGCCTGATGCAGCGCAAGGTCGTAGATCCACAAGCGGTCGTAATGATAGTCGCGATCCACAACGGCCTCATCATTCTTCGCTTCCTTGCGATCACGCTCCTGTGGAGTGTCGACATCGGTACGAATGAACGCGATCTCCTTGCCGTCCGGCGACCATTTGAACGCACGTATCCCTCCGGGGATATTCGTAAGCGGTTCGGCCTCGCCGCCATTCAAAGCGATCCACCAGAGCTGCATGCCCTTGTCTGCGTCTTTCCCGCCCTTCGAGTCGTGCTCAACAGGAATGTCTTTCCGCTCGTTGCCCGGTGCCAGTGCAAAGTGATACGGAGAGGAGTCGCTCTCCGCAAGAGGATTGGCACGGTCTGAAAGAAAGGCTAAATGCATTCCATCCGGCGACCACGAGGGCGAACTCTCAGCAGAGCCACTGTAGGCAAAAGGCCGCGGCGAACCCGAGTTATCCATTGCTGCAATCCAGATATGCGCATCCCGATGTTTGCCCGCTGCCACTGGAGTATCGACGGTGTACGCAATCAGCTTTCCATCCGGAGAGATCGCTGGCTCTTCAACTCTTTTCAGATTAACAATGTCCGTCGGATCAATGATGTGCTTCTGCGCCACCGCCGCTATCGGCGCAAGCAAACCCAGCGCGAGCACCGCATAACCTACTCGCGTCTTCATGTCAGAGATAGTTCTCGAACGTAAACACTCAGCTTGCACGTCAGACAAGACAATCATTTTGAAACCTCAGGCACGTTAAGTTGCCACATAAGAAATTCAAGCTCGTTGGCGGTTTGATCTATCTCTGCCGCCGCTGAAAGCGTACCGGAGTGCCCCGACTTCGAGTCATAGAGCAGCAACACGGGCTTGCCGGAGCTGCTCGCACCCTGCATCATCGCCGTCATCTTTCGCGCGTGTGATGGATCGACGCGCGTGTCTCCATCGCCTGTAATAAACAGCATCGCAGGGTAGTGCGTGCCTTTGACCACGTGATGGTACGGCGAATAAGCGTACAGAGTCCTGAACTGTTCAGGATCGTTCACCGAGCCATATTCACTCGTCCACCAGCGCGCGATGGAGAACCGCTCATATCGCATCATGTCTATCAGCGGATAACGCCCAATAGCCGCGGCGAACAGCTCTGGATGTTGCGTCACCGAAGCCGTGACCAGCAAACCACCGTTGCTCAGGCCCTGGATCGCGACACGCTCAGGACGCGTGTATTTCTGTGCAATGAGCCACTTCGCCGCAGCGGCAAAGTCATCGAAGGAGTGCTGCTTCTGCTCGAGTTCACCAGTCCTGTGCCAGGCCTCGCCCAACTCATTGCCGCCGCGAATATTCGCCACCGCATACACGCCACCATGCTCCAGCCATACAGCCTCTTCCGGAGAAAAGGTTGGCAGTTGAGCCCAGTTGAAACCGCCATATCCATAAAGCAGCACAGGCTGGTTTCCATCCTGCTTCATATCCCTGCGATGTGCCAGCAGAATGGGCACACGCGTCCCATCCAGCGACGGATACCACAGCTGTTCGACTACGACGTCGCGCAGTCGCGCGGGCACCTCAGGCGCGGATATAGCAGCAATTGCGCTGTCGGCTCCTTCGGTCTTTGCGGGGCTCCAGGCGAAGAAACTGTTCGGCGTTTGAAACGATGTGTAGGAGAAACACACTTCAGCAGAGCCCGGATCCGCCTCAACCGAAGCGACTGAGCCGATTCCCGGCAACGCAATAGGCCCGCGCGGCTTTCCATCCAGCGAGTATTCCCGCAACTCGGAGTGCGCATTGCGCATTGCGTTGATCACGATGCGGTCTTTTGTCAGAGCAATCGCTTCGATCGTCGAGTCATCGTCTTCAGGAATCAGTACTCGCCACGATGCTATCTCCGGATTAGTCAGCGGCGCACTGAAGACCTGGCCTCGACTTGCCTTCCAGATCGTCTGAACATAAAGCTGATCGCCGAGAATGTGCCCGGTAAACGTAGCGTCGATGCCCGCCACAACAGTTTGAAAAAGAGCGGAGGTTTGAAGATCCTTCAGATAGAGATCGGTCGCTCCTGATGCTCCATGCAGCACCGTCACAAGCAGATATCGTCCATCCGGAGAGAGGTCCGCAGCAAGCAACTTTTCTGGCCCTAGTTCCGCTCCGAAGACAGCCTTATCAGCGACCGCAGGCGTAGCAAACGCATGCCGATATACTCGCGGCCCCGCATCCTCAAACTTCACATAGAACACCGCTGACCCATCTGCCATCATCGGCAATGACCAGTAAAGATAGCGGGCCTCGGGCAACGTATCGCTCTCCATATCCTTGTTCGTCTTCAGATTGCGAAAGCGAATGCTGAGTTGATCGCGACCGCCCTGTCGCACCCCATAAGCCAGGAGCGTTCCATCCGCTGAAACATTCAACAGCTCAACCGTGCCAGACCCATCGGAGGACGCCGCAGCCGGATCGAGCAAAAGCTGATCTGTGCCCCCTACGCCCTCTCGCACAAAGATGCTCGCGCGTTCCTGGTGCGCCGGCTTCTTCTCGATGAAGTAGCGGCCTTTTCGATATAGAACTCGATGCGTGTCTTCAAGATCAACCAGCTCACGAATCTCGGGGCGCAGCAAGGCAATGCCCGCGCGTTCTGAGAGAAGATGACTCGTATATTGCTGCTGTGCAGCGATCCATGCACGAGTCGCAGGACTCGCGCCATCCTCGAGCCACTGATAGGGGTCAGATACAGTTACACCATGCATGATCGTCGATGTGTCTGCCGCAGCGGTCATTGGTGGCGCCGGAAGACCCGGCGCCTCTGAACTTACCTGCGCCAACATGGGCTGCGTCAGTGCAAAGGCAGCAACGCCGCAGCATATATGAAAACTGAACAAAGTACTGCGCCTGCTCATAATCACTACTCCACTAACCACCGGTCACAGGGGAGGGCAAAGTAACAGAGGGCAGTCATTTGCGACCGCCCTCCGAATACGACTTAAAGCGAGAATCTCATACAACTAGAATCGCAGCTTCAAAGCAAATTGCATCGACCGCGGAGAGCCAATCTGATACAGACTTGCGAACCCTCCGTCAGCGCCTCCGCCTCCGAGGCTATCCGCCAGCGTGTGCGAAGAAATGCCGAAGAAAGGATTGGTAAGCAGATTGCGGCCATCGTTGGTTCCGATGTCGCCGAAGAGCGGGTGATTGAAGATATTGAATGCCTCAGCACGGAAGAGCAGGCTCACGCTGTCGTGAATCTGGAACTCGCGGCGAAGAGCAAGATCCTCCTGCCACGCCCCAAAGCCGCGCAGATGATTGCGGGCCAGATCGCCTTGCACAAAGGTGTCTGTTGGCGTTGTAAAGGCAGCGGCATTAACTACCTTACCTCCTGGGGCTGAGGAGTCATGCAGGTAGAACGGCTGTCCAGCGACAATATTCGGACGCTGATTGATCGCATCGTTGTTGTAAATCAATCCAAATGAGTACTGGCCGGTCGTGATGTTGACAGGCTGCGCCGAGTTCGACCGGAACAGGCTATCCACGGCCCATCCATTCGCAGCATAGCGCATTACCGAGTTACCCGACAGTATCTTCGGCACTTCATAGGTGATTGCATTGGTGAAGGTGTTGCGCACGTCGTAATCGGAATTGCCATAGTCCAGCGAAGGGCTATAGACCGTGTGGTAAGGAATGGGCAGCGCCACGCCAGATCCATTATCGAGAGCGTGCGCCCACGAGTAAGAAGCAAGTATCTGGAGATGATGCCATGGGTTTTGCTTGAACTGTACCTGCAGCGCATTGTAGTTTGAGTGGTCGCTGTTGGTGATAATGTCCAGGTATTGGAAATTGGCGTTGCCACCCATCTCCGGTGTCAGCATCTCGTTGCGCAGCAGATCGTCTCCCATGTTACCTACATAGGTAATTTGCAGACTGCGATTCATGCCAAGGCTCTGCTGCAGCGAGGCATTCCACATGTATACCTTGGGGTCGCGCAGGTTTGGGTCAAAGGCAAAGACGAAGCTGTATGGAGGATTCAGACTATAGGGAACTGGCGCTGCCGCAGCAATGCTGAGAGGGTATTTCCCCGGCTCGCCATAGATGTACTCCGAGCGAGAATAGGGAAAGCCCAGCGTGCCCTGCCCGCCTTGTTGGTTGCCAAGCCCGTAGAAGATACCGCCCGCTCCACGAAACACCGTTTCCTTGCCAGCCGATTGGTGCACGACATACGCAACACCAAGACGAGGAGCGAAGTTATGCTTGCTCGGATTCCAAAGCGGAGTGCCTTTGGGACCGAGAGCCACATTCGCCGGATCATTCAGGTTGATCGCGGTAAAAAATGGATGACCTGAGTTTTCCGACGGCGGTGGATCGTAGTCCCACCTCAACCCGTAGTTGACAGTTAGACGAGATCCTACCTGCCATGCATCCTGTGCAAAGAACGAGAGGTTGTTGAAGACGGGCCTCAACTCCGAGGTATCCGTCGTATCAATGCCTGCGTACACGGGAATCTGAGTCTCGACCAGCGTCTTTACATCGGCGAAATCGTAGCCTATATCCCAGGGCCGATAGCCATTGGTCGGTGTTAGATGACGATAGTCGACACCGAACTTCATGTTGTGCCTGCCCTTCGACCAGCTCAACGTATCAACGTAGTTGAGTTGACGCTGATGGTTGGTCGCGTCGTTGCCCACATAGTAGTCAGTCGTTCCATCGTTGAAGAACAAATCGAAGACCGAAGTCTTCGTAGTGTAGGTTGGATTTGACTGGAAGAGGTAAGCATCGCTCGGAATCGTTGCGCCGCCAAAGGTCGTAGGCTGAACCGTCGTTGCGCCCTTGGCATGGCTGATATTGAAACGGAAGTCATTCACGATGGATGGTGTGAAGATGTAGGTCGCTCCCACCGTTATCGTGTTCACGTTCGAAATCGTGCTGCTATAAGTCGAGCGTGTGTAGAAATCGAATGCGCCGTACTGCGCTCCCTCTGAAGGTGCATAGTTCCCGCGGATGAATAGATTGAGCTTGGGAATCGGGCTGTAATCAAGACGCACACTCGTCGCATTCAAAGTAGACGGATTGGAGAACGTGGTCTTGAAGAGCCCGGTATATGCACCAGGAGTATCCTGTCCTGCGGATGGCAACGGATAAGCGTCAAGCAACGGAGCTACAATCGCAGGCGCCAGAGACCGGGCATAAGACGTTGGCACAATGTCCTGTCGAGACTCAGGAATACGCAGACGCAAACCCTCATACGATCCAAAGAAGAAGAGCTTGTCTCGCAGAATACGTCCGCCGAAGACGCCGCCGAAATCATTCTGCTTTTCTGCCGTCCGTGCAAGTCCGGAGTTGTTGTTGAACCATGTATTCGCATCGAAAATCTCGTTGCGAAGATATTCAAACGCCGTGCCGTGATAGCTGTTGGTTCCGCTGCGGGTGACGATCGAAAGCTGTGCCCCGGGAGTGCGTCCATATTCAGCATCGAAGTTCGACGTTTGCAGCTTGTACTCCTGCATGGCATCAATCGACACCATGTTGTTGTATCCGCCGTTATTGCTGGTTGCCGGCGCCGCGCCTGCACCAGCCGAGCCGAGATAAACGTTACTGCCCTGCGTAATACCGACGTTCGCGCTTACGCCGTCGATGGAAAAGTAGTTTGCGTCCGTGCGCTGTCCGTTGATGCTGAACTGCCCGGAGCTCGTGTAGTAAGTCTTTGCCGTTACATTGCCCGGCGTCAGTGCGATCAGCGCCTGAAAACTGCGCCCATTGAGCGGCATGTTTTCAATGAAGTGGCGGTCTACCGTTGTCGCAACGACGGCTGACGTTTCAATCTGCTCCAACTCCGCCGTTACGCTTACCGTCTCGTTCGAAGAGCCGACCGAGAGCGTCACACTCTCCGATAACTTGTCCTGCGTGTGTAGTTCGACGGGACTGATGACACTCTCCTTGAAGCCGGTAGCTTTGATAGAGATCTTGTAGCTGCTGGCTCGCAGAGTCGAGAAGTTGTAAGTACCTGACGATCCGGTTGTAGATGTCAACACCGCATTGGTGCCGAGATCCGTCACCGTCACAACGGCGCCCGTGATCGCGGCGCCGCCTGAATCGGTAATCGTGCCAGTGATGCTGCCGCTCTCATTCTGCGCGAACAGAACGGGCGTGGTGCATAAGGCAATCAGGAAAAGAAAACGAATGAATTGCAGGTATGGTCGCTTCATATGACTCCTTTGCTTCAATGGTTAGGAGGTACAACTTCGTCTCATGGCCGCTCACCATAAGAACGCACTCTGCAAACACCTGGCCTCTTAAGCCCGTGTCTGATTCTGCCTGCGAATAAGTTCCGCAAGCTCACGATCCTGAAATCCCTTCCGCGTCTCAAGCACTTCCGCAACAGCCAGCGCATCGCGAATCGGCTCATCCTGCCCCAGCTTGAATTTCGCCTCCATACGCGTAACGTGAAAGCGAAAACCGATGATTCCAGCGAAGCGCCGGGTAATCTCGCTGCGCGGAACTTCATCTGTCCGCCACCCATTTGAATAGCGCGATTCCATCGACTGTGTCAGCACTTCCAGTGACCGATCGAGAGCAGGCTCGTCCTGCCACTCAATCTCTCCATAGCAATGCACGGCTGTGTAGTAATACGTCGAAGGCATGTCGCGATTGGGATACCAGCTCGCCGTTACGTAGCTCCACGGACCCTCAAAAATCGCAAGCACCGGCGCGCCGGAATTCTTGAGACGTTGCGAATGCTCGTTAGCTCGTGCCATGTGCCCTATCAGCACCATGGCGTCACTCTCCTCCGTACCCGCCTTTTCGATCAGTAACGGAAGATTCGTTGCCAGCGGGCCGTCCTTACCATTACTGACCAACAGCGCCCATGGATTCTGCTCGACCAGGTCGAGTGTCTCTCTGCGCGATGTTGGTTTCCAGCACGGACGTACAAACATGCACTGCTCCTGATAGATACAACTCGAGTGAACTTCCACAAACACAACACGACACAGCTAGGGCTTGACGACTTCTCCGCCTACAACCGTCATGACGGCCTTGACCTTCTCAATCTGCACCGGGTCCATATGGAAAATGTCTTCGGACAATACGGTAAAATCGGCCAGCTTGCCGGGCGCGATCGATCCCTTGATATCGTCCTGGCTTTCCGCATACGCAGAGCCAACCGTGTAGGCATGCACCGCCTGTTGCACGCTAACCTTCTGCTCTGGAATCCAGCCATCCGGATGCTTGCCGTCGAGCGTGCGGCGTGTTGTCGCCGCGTAGATGCCGGCCATCGGATCGATCGGCGCAACGAACCAATCTGAGCCGAACGCAAGCACCGTTCCCGCATCAAGCAGTGAGCGAAAAGCGTAGGTCGTCATCGCGCGCTTGTGACCGATGCGAGTCTCAGCCCAGCGGCCGTCATCGATACAGTGATAGGGCTGCACAGATGCGATTACATGCAGTTGCGCAAAGCGTGGAATATCCTCTGGCCGCAGATGTTGTGCGTGCTCAATTCGCAGCCTGCGATCGGCCGGACCATTCTCTGTCTCAAGGCGCTGATATAAATCAAGGATGGTTTCGTTCGCTCGATCGCCGATCGCATGCACCGCGATATGGAGCCCGGCTTTGTCTGCTGCCTTCATCTTGGCGAAGAATTCTTCCGGATGCGCGAGCTGTTCACTCGGCAGCCCCGAAGTACCCGGTGCATCATCGAATGGCTGCAGGAACCATGCAGTCGCCGAGCCAAGCGATCCGTCCGCAAATGCCTTAACCGACCCAACTACCAATGTGTCGTTGCCAAAGTTAGTCATCAACCCGAGATCGGCAAGGCGATGATATTCGTCGAGCGGAAAGCGCGCCGAAACCCGCACCTTCAACTTCCCTTGCGCCAGCAATCGCTGATAGCCACGCAGCACAAGCGACTGCAATTCGCCCGCATGCGAGCCGGTAAAGCCCATGTCCTGGACGCTGGTCACACCGTTGTCGAATGCGTAATTCTGCGCAGCAAGCAATGCCGCATCAACCTGCGCCTCCGAGGGCGGCGGTATCACCCGCTCCACTAGGTCTTTGGCCGCATCTTTGAAAATGCCTGTAGGATTGCCATCCTTGTCGCGCACAATTACGCCGCCGGGCACGTCAGGCGTATCCTTCGTGATACCGGCAAGCTTCATCGCCATCGCGTTCGCCAACTGCATATGCCCATCGGAGCGATTGACCCATACCGGATTATTCGGGGTTACGGCATCGATCCACTCATGCGTCGGAAGCATGACAGGCGACCACTTCTGCTCATCCCAATTCCCGTCGACAATCCACTCGCCCGCGGGACGAGTCTTTGCATAATCACCCACGCGCTGCCTGAATTGCTCCGCGCTCGTAACATCGCGCAACTGCACACTCGCCAGACTTTGACCACCCCAGAAGAAATGCACATGTGCATCGTTAAATCCGGGAACCACGCGCCTGCCCTCAAGGTCCACTACCTTTGTATGGGGGCCCGCCAGTTTCTCAATCTCCGCCGTACTGCCCACAGCGAGCACACGATGTCCGGAGACCGCAATTGCTTCCGCTTCAGGCTGCTGCGGATTCTCCGTCCAGACCTTCCCGTGCACCGCGATGAGTTCCACCTGAGCCATCAGTGGAATTGGGCACACAGCGCACAGAAAGAGGATGAGGCGCTTGATCATATGAATTCCGATCAGACTGCAATATTGTTTTGTGAGTTCAGCTTTGCAAACCGATTTACAAAACTAGTTCAGAACTGAAAATGGAGCCGCTGCGAGAAGATCAACCAAACAATCCACGGGTGGGTCGGAAAAAGACACGACAGATCTGCAAGGAAACAGAAGATTCAGATTGAATCTTCCTTTACAGTATTAGTAATACTGGACCGCGTAAAGAGCCAGATTTACTCATATTGATGGTGCCAGATCGGAGGCCTCATGACCCTGCTCGGACGTCTCACGCTGCATCGAAGCGATGAGCGTTCACTACAGGCTCAGTTGGCTGGGCAACTGAAACAGTTGATCCAGTCCGGCGATCTGGGCGCTGGAGAAAGTCTGCCCTCCACCCGCGAGATGGCAAATGACCTGGGCATCTCGCGCAACACCGTAGTGGCAACCTATGACATGCTCGTCGGCGAGGGCTACCTTGAGGCGCAGCTCCGCAGCGGATTTCAGGTCTGTCGCGCCGCGCAGGCGTTTCGATCTCTTCCCGTAACTCGCAACGTAGCGAGCGAGCGATTGCGTCTTCCCGCTACCCCGGCTCTTCCTGTCCCGTTTCGCCCGACCCAGCCCGACGTCGATCTGCTTTCTCTGCAAATCTGGAACCGCCACCGGACCCGCGTGCTCAAACGCGGAGCAGCTCTGCTGCACTATCAATCGCGATTCCCCGTAGGCCTTGATGAACTGCGCCAGAATGTTGCCGGATACCTGCGCGACAGCCGAGGCGTCCGCGCCCCGTGGCATGAGGTCGCCATCACCAGCGGCTCGCAGCAAGCTCTGTTTCTACTGGCGCATCTGCTATTAGGCCCCGGACAGAACGTCTACGTCGAAGATCCGGGCTACCCCGGCGCAAGAAAAGCCTTTGAACTGGTCGGCGCTACCGTAATCCCAACACCCGTGGATGAAGAAGGCATACGCCTGCCTGAAACTCGCCCGCTGAAGGCATCCATGATTTACGTCACGCCTTCACACCAGTTTCCGCTGGGCTCCTGCATGTCGCTTTCGCGCAGGCTCTCGCTTCTACAGGCGGCACGCAAGTCAGAGGCCTGGATCATCGAAGACGACTATGACGCCGAGTTCCGATACACAAGCTCTCCGCAGCCAAGCCTTCAAAGCCTCGACGAACATCGCCGCGTAATTTACATCGGCTCCTTCAGCAAGACACTCTTTCCCGGACTGAGACTCGGCTACGTCGTCCTCCCACCACAATTGGTAGATCAATTCGCCAGGCTGAAGTCAGTAGTAGACGACTATGGCCCACTCATCGACCAGGCCACCCTCGCGTCGTTTCTGGAAAGTGGTGCTTTTTATGCGCATCTGCGCCGATGCCGCAGACACTACGCCGAGCGCCAGCAATTCTTTCTCGATCAGGTTCACCGCCACGGGCTGCCACTCGAATTTCCCATGACCGGGCGCGGCATGAACCTGGCCGGTATCCTCACAGATGGTTCCAGTGATTTGCCTCGAAGCCAGCGCCTGCGCAGCGCCGGACTGGATATTCCGCCGCTCTCACGCTACGCAATTGCGTCGACAAAACCAGGGCTGCTCTTTGGCCTGGCTGCGTTCGACAAGAAAGCAATTCTGCGCGGAGTCGGAGACATGGCACGAGTTTTCAAAAGCAAATGAAAGCCTTGAAAGAGCGAGGTTAACTTCGGTCAGATTATTGGAGCACCGGGCGGGAATTGAACCCGCGAATACTGGTTTTGCAGACCAGCGCGTTAGCCACTTCGCCACCGGTGCTCATCCTGCTGCCAATCATCGAGTCTGCAAAACCCGCGACCAGCGCACGAAAAACTACGATCCCGTTCAAAGTAAAAATCCCACCTCGCTCATCGAGCGGGTGGGCCAGCCGGTTCCGATTCGAATGCTCTGAATCTATGCCATAGGACACGCCCGCTCAAGGCCAACACAACAGCATCGGCAGCAACGGATCGTGATGTAGGCGTTCATTCTCATCGCAAACATTTGTACTTCATCGCAGCAGCAATATCGCTGCTAATATCCGTAGACTAGAGACATTGAGTGGAGGTGTCAAGTGGAGAGTGAGCTCGAATATTTTGTGCTGGATGTCTTTACCGATACGCGCCTGCAAGGCAATCCGCTGGCTGTTGTTCTCAATCCCGGAATACTGACGACTGATTTGATGCAGGCCATCGCACGCGAGACGAACCTCTCCGAGACCACGTTCATCGAACGACGGGCGCCGGAAGTTGAAGTACGCGACGGCGTGCGAGTCCGCATTTTTACGACCGAGGAGGAACTCCCCTTCGCCGGACATCCTACCCTCGGAACCGCAAGCCTGTTGCGAACCATCGCACCGGGGTGTGTCATCAATGATTCCGTAACCCTTGCGCTGAATGTGGGCCCGGTCCCAGTGCGATTCGAACCGCACCCGGCAGGTGCGCCTGCGTGGCCAGTCCGAGGCGAGATGACGCAACGCGACCCTGAATTCGGCGAGATCCTCGACCCCAAAGATGTCGCCGAACTCACCGGACTCACCATCGCGGACTTCGACCAGGACCGCCCGATCCAGATCGTATCTACCGGCATGGCCTTCGCTATCGTCCCATTGCGTTCAGCCGATGCCCTGGCGCGTCTGATCGTACGCCAGAATGAGGCCTCAGCCTTCCTGCGAGCCCGTGGCGCGCGCTGGTTCTATGTCCTCGGCCCATTGCAGTCCGTCGCCCCTACAGCAGCCTCACAGCCCGCGTGGCGCGCGCGAATGCAATTCAACGGCGGCGAAGATCCAGCCACCGGTTCCGCCGCGGGCTGCGCCATCAGTCACCTGGTGCGATGGGGCGCTGTCGCCTCCGATGAGAGAGTGCATGTGCGGCAGGGAGTCGAGATCAAGCGTCCGAGCGATCTGTACCTCACGGCATGTCTCACAAACAATCATGATTCAAGTGACGTCATAGGCAAGGTCACAAATGTACGCGTCGGGGGCAGCACTATTCTCGTTGCAAAAGGGAAGCTTTTCCTGCCGTGATACACATGCTTTCAACAGGCATTCATAAAGCCAAGTAATTGCGAACATGAGACGTAGCCCAAATACCCTCAATCGCCCCATTTATCCACCGTGCGTTTTCGCCTTATCTTCCCCATTGCACACCTGCCTCCTGCCCCTTAGTCTCGGAAAGCGTTGCAGCAGCCAAGCTGGTTACGCGCACTACTTTTGCCTCGGAGTTTAGTACGAAGAACTGATTGCCGACCACAACAAATTCAGTAGCCTGGTCTGCCCGATCTGAGCTGAAAATGTGCAATGGCCTGGTTCGAATGCATCCCTGATTCGACAACCGCCAGGCCTGCTCGCTCACTGAAGGTCGATTCTCCGAACTTCTGTTTTTCGTGTGTTCACCGCAGCTTTCATCGGACTCATACACTGGCCGGCATTTGCGGCACTGCGCCTCCGGCGCGGACGAGATTTCCTGTTTTTCGGAAGAGGCGCATTCGCCGAGTCTGGGCAAGCAGCACTTTCTGTTTTCCTGAATCACGATTTGTACCAACAATGCACCATGCCTCAGCCAGCCACCACTCATGAATGAGAGGAGAGCCGACAAGACATGTACCCATCCCCCCAAGGAGTACTCACGACCTCATGCGCCCCAAGAAGACGATCCTCTGCGTTGACGACAACGAACAAACACTTTCCGTGCGCAAGTTTCTGCTGGAAACGCGCGGCTACCGCGTATACACCGCGATCAACGGACACGACGCCATTACCCTCTTCTCCTCGACGCAGATCGATCTCGTTCTCACCGACCTCGGGCTGCCACAGATGGACGGCAATGCACTCATCGGCCACCTCAAGGAGATCTCTCCCGAAATCCCGATGATCCTGACCAGCGACACCGTGCGCGCCGGTGAGCGCACCCACCGCGCCGACGCCTTCCTTGCCAAAGGCTGCTGCACGCCCGCTGAGCTGATCGAACGCATTCGCGTTATGAGCGCCCGCAAGCGAGGCCCGCGCAAGCATGTGCAACCGGTAGCACCGCAGACGGTGCTCGAACCACTGGCATCAAGAGCTTCGTGAGCACGCCTGGTGCGCCACAGCGAACATACATCTTCCGTTCAGTGCGTCTCATGTAGACTGGCAAACGACGCTATCTGACTCAGGTTCAGTGCAGGCTGCATACATTTGCGCCTCAGTGCTTCGAGAGTCGGCAGGCGCAATTCAAATGCAAGGGCAATAGGAACAGTACTATGGCTTTCGACGCGATCTATCACCATGTTGTGCTGGTGCTGCAGGCGTCAATCCTGGTGCTGGCCGCGCTCTTCCCGATCGTCAATCCCATCGGGAGCGCCGCAGTATATCTCACAATGGTCGATAACATCGACCTTGAATTGCAGCGCAAGCTCGTCAACCGCATCACCGTTTACAGCTTCTTTCTGCTGTTCATATCGATGCTCTGCGGGGGCAAGATTCTCTCCTTCTTCGGTATCTCGCTTTACTCAGTGCAGATTGCCGGCGGCGTCATCGTTGCCGCCAGCGGCTGGAATCTGCTCACCAAGGATGCACAGAAAGATCGTGCCGCAACGCCCAATCCTGAAGAAGTCATGAATCAGGCCTTTTATCCGTATACGATGCCCATCACCGTCGGCCCAGGATCAATCTCCGTCGCCGTAGCGCTGGGCGCGCATCTGCCGTCGCAGCTGCATGTGGCGTCCTTTGTTTCTCCGGATATTCTCGCTGCGTCCATCCTGGGAACGCTGGTCATGTGCCTCACCATCTACATCTGCTTTCGCTGGGCGCGATCGGCAGCAAACATGCTCGGCAAGTCGGGAACAACCGTGCTGATGCGACTCTCTTCCTTCATCCTGTTCTGTATCGGCGTACAGATCCTGACCAGCGGAATTCGCAGTTACATTCAGTCTCTGCATTAAGCGCGAAGTATCTCAGGCAGGCATCTTTGTGCCCTGATGGAAAACTACCTGCCAGGTTTCGTCTCGCAACATCCAGATAGAGCTCCGCAACGTCACCTGCTGTGAACGCACAGTCCGATACGTGACCAGCACCGCGTCCATCGCAATTCGCTGCATCTCGAACTCCTCCACCGCCGGTGCAGGCTGCGTCGGCTCTGTCGCGAGCAGGTCGATAATCGCTGCTCTATTCCAGGCTCGTCCCGAAGACCCAAACTCGCGGAAGTCCTCGGCCAGCAGCGCAGAAACCTTGTCGCGATCTTTGCGAATGGCGGGATCCATCAACTCAAGCTCAAGACGAAAGAGCAACGCCTTCAATTCCGCGTCTTGGATCTCGTTCTGTTGGATCGTCACGCACTCGTCCCATGTCGCAGCACAGGCTTGCCGCGATCGTTCATCTCGATATACCCAAAAGGCCTTTGGTGGTCATGCGTAAAAAGCACCAGCCACTGCTCCGGAATGGCACTCGCGTAAAAACGCTTGCGCTCCTCAATCACGCGAAGAGGATCGAGATCGTAGCCCATGCCCCACGTCAAATCGAGATGGGCGCTGGTCGGTATGAGATCGGAGATGTAACAGGCCGTTTGTCCGCCAGAGCTTATCTTCACCGCCATCATCTGCGCCGTATGCCCCGGATACAACTCCACCGAAACGCCCGGCACAATCTCCCTCGGCCCCTCAAGCAACGTCATCTGCCCATTGGCGATCAACGGCTCGTAGTTATCCGAGTTATAACTCACCCCATCGCGCTCCAATTGCAACCGGCCATGTTCAACCTCGCCGCGATGAGCATAGTAACGCGCATTCGGAAAGGTCGGCACAACAGAACCGCCCTCGCGTAGCGTCGTGTTCCATCCGCAATGGTCAAAGTGAAGGTGAGAGTTGATCACCACATCCACCTCTTCCGGCCCAATCCCGGCTGCCTCGAAAGAGGCCGGCAGCAGCCCCTTCGACTCAAAAATCTCACGCGCTTTCGGAGCCAGCTTATTGCCGATACCCGTCTCGATCGCGACCGTATGCTTGCCGTCCCGCACAACGACGGTGTTGGTTCCCAGCAGAATCCTGTTCTTTTCGTCTGCGGGTGCGCGCTTCTTCCAGAGAGCCTTCGGAACAACCCCAAACATAGCCCCGCCGTCGAGATAGTAGCTCCCGTCAGTGAGCACGATCAGTTCGAAATCGCCAATGCTGGTGCGGCCGCGAACTAACTCATCGTCACCAGGAAAAGGAGCAGTCACTTGCCGGCGTCTCCGGTAACCGGCGGCTTGAGATAAGTCTCAAACTGCGCCAGGATGCGGTTGTAGAGATGCGGACGGACTTCCGTTCCAGCAATCGAGTGCGTCTTGCGCGGATAAACCTGCAGATCGTAAGGAATGTTGCTGACGATCAGCTGCTGCACAAACTGAATCGTATTCTGCAAGTGGACGTTGT
>Ga0182024_10000730_pt1 | contig 85626 bp, 75 predicted proteins | sample P32metaG_FD_120480 | JGI IMG/M metagenome (GOLD analysis project Ga0182024, IMG submission 120480) | Permafrost microbial communities from Stordalen Mire, Sweden - P3-2 metaG (Illumina Assembly) | ecosystem: Environmental > Terrestrial > Soil > Wetlands > Permafrost | place: Sweden: Stordalen... | reverse complement strand
TCATCGGCTTCCCTGCTGCGCGCTCGGTCGCCACATCAGGAGGCCTTCCAGCGGTTCACTTTCGTTCCGGCCCACGGCTTTGCCTCCGCCCCCTTCAGACCCCCGGTCACCCGGACGCCCTGGGCCTCGGCTACTCGAACTTCAACGGCCAAAGCTCGGGAAGGACTCTCACCTCCTCGTCATCGGAACTGCTGGGCGTAAACGCGACGACGGCGCCCCGGAGGGCGCCGTCGTGCGAGCGCAGGCGGGCGGCGGATCCCGACCGCGCTCTCTCGGAACCAGGTGGCGGGAACCGGTTCCGGCTCCTTCTAGAACAGCACGGTTCGGCTCGATCTTCCCCGCGGGGACTCACAACATCTGCCCAACGTCAACGGTCACGGACCGTTTTCGGTGTCTTGGGTGCCTTCGCCGTAGGCAGGGTGGCCGAAGGACAGATGTCGGCCAGCAGGCATTCTTCGCAGCGGGGCCGGCGGGCCAGGCACACCCGTCGCCCATGCAGGATCAGGCGCAGGCTGAGGGCCCCCCATTCCCGGGCCGGGACAAGAGCGCAGATCTCGGCCTCCACCTTGACCGGATCGGTCTCGGCGGTGAGCCCCAGGCGCCGCGCCAGCCGCCCCACGTGGGTGTCCACGGGGAGTCCCGGGAGGCCAAAGGCCACACTGCGCACCACGTTGGCCGTCTTGCGCCCCACCCCGGGCAGGGTGATCAGGTCTTCCATCTTGGACGGCACAGCCCCGCCGTAGCGTTCGGCGACAGCCTGAGCCATGCCGAGGAGGCTGCGGGTCTTGGCCCGGAAGAATCCGGTCGAGTGGATGAGGCGTTCCACGACCTCGGGAGATCCGGCCGCCAAGGCCTCGGGGGTGGGATAGGCGTCGAACAGGGCAGGGGTGACTGTGTTCACTCGCTCGTCGGTGCTCTGAGCCGACAGGATCGTGGCCCCCAGGAGCTCGAAGGGGTTCCTGTGCCGCAGAGCGCAGAGGTCGGCCGCTGATCCGGGATACTCGTCGGCCAGCCGTGTCACCACCACGCGGGCCCGTCCTCGGACGGTGCGCGGCTTGGACACGGGGCCAACGATAGCGATTCGACCTGCGGACCCGGTCGGGCGCCTCGGTCAATGCCGTTAGCGTGCATTCGTGCACCATGTCGAGGTCAAGCGGCGCATGGGCGAATCCGACATCGCCGAGGTCTCGGAGCTTCTTCACGAGGTCACGGTGGCCGACGGGCACCGCCCCCTCGGAGAGCACAAGTGGTTGGACCTCGTCCACGGGGGCCGCACGGGCTTCGCCGGGTTCGTCGCCCGTGAAGACGGTCGGCTGATCGGTTACGCCCAGCTCAGCCGGGGCCACAACACATGGGGAATCGAGGTGGTGATCAGGCCTGATCACCGACGTCCCGAGGATGACGTGGGTACCAACCTGCTCGACGCCGCCCTCGGTGAGGTCCGACGCCTCGGTGGTGGCCACGTCCATCTCTGGGTGCCGAAGCCCACCACCGAGACCGATGCCATGGCCACGTCATCGGGGCTCGTCCGGGGCCGAGACCTCTTCCAGATGCGCCGGCCCCTTCCCATCGAGGACGCCCGTACCCGAGTCAGCACCCGGCGGTTCGAGCCCGGAAAGGACGAGTCGGCGTGGCTGATCGTCAACAACCGGGCCTTCGCCGCCCATCCGGAGCAGGGTGACTGGAGCCTCGACACCCTCCTCGAACGGGAGTCCGAACCGTGGTTCGATCCCCATGGGTTCCTCCTCCATGAGCGCGACGGGCGGCTGGCCGCCTCGTGCTGGACCAAGGTGCACCGCGACGAGGACCCCCAGCTCGGCGAGATCTATGTCATCTCGGTCGACCCCGACTTCCAAGGCCTCGGCCTCGGGCACGCCCTGGTGCTGGCCGGTCTCGACCATCTCGCCGCCGTAGGGCTGACCGTGGGGATGCTGTACGTCGACTCTGCCAACGAGGCCGCCGTGACGCTCTACCGCCGTCTCGGCTTCACCGTGGACCACGTCGACCGCGCCTACACGGGCGACATCGCTTCCGGCGCTTGAGCGCCCACAGGCGCTCGGGTGACTCAGTGTCCGCTTGAAACCCCGATAACGCTTCCAATGCCGAAGGTGACAGCGGAAGCAGCGGCGGCGATGAAGAGCTGGCGAAGAGCCGACCACCACCAGGGACGACGGGTGAACGCAGCCAGAGCGGCACCCACGACCACAGCCGCCACTCCGGCGGCGATGATGGACGCCACGGTCGCCGCCGTCCCCCGTGTCACCAACCACGGGATCAGAGGGACGAGCGCACCGAGGGCGAAGGCGGTGAAAGACGACGCCGATGCCTTCACCGGTGATCCCAATGCACCCGGATTGATGCCGAGCTCCTCCCGGGCGTGGGTCTCAAGAGCCAGCTCCGGCGTACGCATCATCTCCGAGGCCAGGTGCCCGGCCGCCTCGGGTTCTACGCCGCGGCTCTCGTAGATCCGTACCAGCTCGCGCCGTTCGCCCTCGGGACGGGTACGGATCTCGTGGCTCTCCAACTCCAGCTCGCGCTCGAAGAGTTCTGTCTGGGCCCGCATCGACACATACTCCCCGGCGGCCATGGAAAAGGCACCGGCCACCAGTCCAGCCACCCCGGTCAACCGGACGACACCCGCAGCGGGATGGGCCCCGGCGATACCGAGGATCAGCGACACGTTGGTCACCAACCCGTCGCTCACCCCGAAGACGGCCGCCCGGGCACTGCCACCTTGGACGCTGCGGTGATGGTGGTCGGGCGAATGCGAGGCGGCCGGGTGGCGCGCCAGCGCGTGTCCACGGCGCGGAGCGACACTCATCCGGCGACGCTCACCTGTTCGAGCGGGGTCCGGGATCCGCAGCTGTAAAGATCCACAGCAGTAAAGACTAGCGAAGGCCGGCCTTCAGTCCGACGCCCAGTGAAGGAGATCTGCCCCGGCGTCCATCTTTCCGGGCACCGTAGGGCTGTCTGGGGACGATTCTCCATAGGAGATTCTACTTTTACGCAAGGCAGGTCCTGGCTGGGGTCTGGGAGCGGCGGCGGCGCTGGGTATGCGGGGCGCCGTTCTACTTCCGGCTCAGGACACCGTCAAGAGGGCGGCTTCGATAAAACACACCGGATCGGACATCGAGGCCGTTCAGCACGTCGTGTTCCTGATGCACGAGAACCGGTCATTCGATCACTACTTCGGGACGATGTGCGGCGTCAATGGCTTTGGTGCCAGTCAAAGGCGCCTTTGCCCAGAAGTGGCCCGGCGGTACCGATCCGACCTTGCTGCCGTTCCATCTCCACCCCGCCACCATGCAGAGCGAGTGCACCCACGGCCTCTCCCACGAGTGGCAGGCCGAGCACGCCTCTTGGAACAACGGCAAGATGGACAAGTTCGTATCCACACACACGTCGTACCCCGCAGGCCTTCACCATCTGTGACAACTACTTCTGCTCGGCGCTCGGACCGACCATCCAAATCGCATGATGCAGATGACAGGCACGCTCGATTCCAGCCGGCACCAACGGAGGACCAATCCTCGTCACCAACTCCAGTGAGAGCGTCAAGTTCACCTGCTGGTGGAAGACGATGCCCGAGGTGCTCAACGAGGCCGGCGTGGCGTGGAAGGTGTATAACCCCGACGGCTTCGACTACGTACCCGGTTCCGGGTTCTCGATGACGCTGGGCAAGAACATCTTGATGTACTTCGAGCAGTCTCAGAAGAAGGTGCACCCGAAGCTCGACAAGCGAGCCTTCGGGTACTACGGCCCGAACGTCGTCAACGCCTTCGGTACCAAGGGTCCGGACAACTTCGCCGCCGACATCAAGCATGGAAACTGCCCGCCGTCTCCTGGCTCACTCCCGCCGCCGGGTACGACGAGCACCCGGCGGTGCCCCCGGCCCTGGGCATGTGGCACACCGATCAGGTATTGACGGCATTGCTGGCCAACCCGGAGGTGTGGGCCAGCACGGTGCTGTTCATCATGGACGAGAACGATGGTTGGTTCGACCACGTCTCGCCGCCGACGGCACCCGCCGTTACCGCCGGTGAGTACGTGAGCGTCAGTCCGCTCCCGGCCGACGCCGGGGGATCGCCGGACCCGTAGGCCTCGGCGTCCGGGTCCCCCTGCTGGTGGTGACGTTGAAACTCACCTGTGACCAGCCCACCGACGGGGCTGCCGGCGACCTCCAACAACATCTCATTTGCCGCCCATCGAAGGCGAATGCACGTCCCAGCAGTTGATCGAAGAGAATCCCACCACGGCGCCGTACCCGGTACCGAATCCCCAGGTCATGCCCACCCAAGGCACCGACACGCTGAGACCCACGCCGTCGTAAAGCGCGGCCGGCCCGCTCTTCAGTTGGACGGACCGGACCCCTGGGCGGCGGTCGGGCGACGTCATCAGGTCCGAAGCGACCTGCAAGAATGGGGCGATGGCCGACGGTCGCCGCTGGTTCGACGGATCACAGCCACAGACCCTTCAGGGTGCGGTGATGCTCTGCTACCTGACAGCCGTCTTCGGGGTCATCGGGCTCCTGGCCGGCGCAGGAGCACTCGAGGTCGTCCCGCTGGCACTCGGGGCGGCGGGCTACGGCGTGGCCAACGAAAAACGCTGGGGCTACCGCCTCGGAGTCGGCTTGGCCGGACTGAACGTCCTCGTCGACCTCCTGCTCCTGCTCGGCGGCGGATTCGGATTCATTCTCGCCTTGCTCTTCGCCGCCGTACTGCTGGGTCTGTTCCTGCACACCCAGAGCCGCGAGTACGAGCGCATCTGGTTCCACTGATTAAGGTCGAGAGATGGCCACCACAGTTCGCAGCCCCGACGAGTTCCACGCCCTGTCCGGACAACATCTCGGCTGGTCCGACTGGCTGGTCGTCGATCAGGCCCGGGTGAATCTCTTCGCCGATGCCACCGATGACCACCAGTGGATCCATGTAGACCCCGAGCGCGCCGCCCGCGGGCCGTTCGGCGGACCCATCGCCCACGGCTACCTGACCCTGTCGCTCATTCCGGGGCTGATCCATGAGGTGCTCGAAGTCGAGGGGATGACCTTCGGCGTCAACTACGGATGCAACAAGGTGCGCTTTCCCGCACCCGTGAAAGTCGGGGCCAAGCTACGGCTGGGTGCGTCGGTCGGTTCGGTCGAGAACGTCGAGGGCGGGGTGCAGGTCATCTTGGAGGTGACCTTGGCCACCGAGGATGCCGACAAGCCGAGCTGCGCCGCCGAGGTCGTCTACCGCTACTACTGGTAGGACCGAGCGTCTCGAGGGGTCGGCTAAAGGGGCAGGTTCCCGGTCGCCGTCTTCGTGGAGCCGTGTTCGCGATAGGCCGTGATGGCGGCCTCGGCCACGCGCCATTTGTGGATCTCGTCGGCACCGTCGGCGAAGCGGCTCCAGCGGGCCTGCATCAGCATGTCGGCCAGGGGTGAGTCCTTCGAATACCCGAGGGCCCCGTGCACCTGGACGGCGCGGTCGATGACCCGCCACAGGGTGTTGGCCACGTGGTGCTTGGCCATCGACACCTCGGTGGTGAAAGGCAGGTCGCACTCGATCAGGTACGCGGCATGCAGCACCATGAGCTTGGCCTGGTAGAGCTCGATGGCCGATTCGCTGATGAGCCACTGGATCCCCTGCTTCTCCGAGAGATACGACCCGTGCGAGTAACGCTCGATGGAGCGCGCCACCATCATGTCGAGCGCCATCTCGATCTGGCCCAGCCAGCGCATGCAGTGCGCCAAGCGGGCAGGCCCCAGGCGCTTCTGGCCCAGGCGGTGGCCCTGGCCCCGCCCGCCGAGCAGGTTGGCCGCCGGCACACGCAGGTCGGTGATGCGGATCTCGCAGTGGTTGTGGCTGCCCGACATGGTCTCGACGTCGCGCACGAGCTCCCATCCCTCGGTCGGCACGTCGACGATGAAAGCCGACGTGGCCGCTTGCGGGACCTCAGGGTTGTCTTCAGTGCGCGCCAGCAGGATGGCGAACTGCGCACCGCGGGCGCCGCTGATGAACCATTTGTGCCCGTTGATGACCCATTCGTCGCCGTGCGGCTCGGCCCGCGTCTGCATCAGAGTGGGATCGGACCCGGCTACTTCGGGCTCGGTCATGGCGAAGCACGACCGCATGGTGCCGTCGCACATGGGCTTCAGGTACCGGTTCTTCTGCTCGTCGGTCCCGAAGTGCAACAGCGTATGCATGTTGCCTTCATCGGGGGCGTAGCAGTTCACGATGTATGACCCGAACCGGGTCTTGGCCGCCTCGGCCGACACCGCCGCCAAGGCGGTCGGGCCGTAGCCCACGCCGCCCCACTCCCGGGGCATGTGCGGCATCCACAGATCGAGCTCTCGGGCCTGGGACCGAAGCCGTTCGAGTTCGGTTCGCCAGTCGGCCCGGCCGGCGGCGTCGGATACCAGACGCTCCTCGGTAGGTCGGATGTCCTCGTCGACGAAGGCCCGCATGCGTTGGCGGGCGTCTTCCACTTCGGGGGGAAACGTGAAGTCGATGGCCATGGCCGCCAGTTTCTCACCCGGGGGGCCAGCGCTCGATTCGGTCACGCTCAGGCTTCGTCGGCCCTGCCCCCGACGTCAGGATCGAGCTCGTCCACGGCCAGCGACCCCGCCTCCACCGTCCGCACGGCGCGGGCCACCACACCGGGCGCGTCACGGGGCACGAAGTGTCCGGTCCGGGCCACGATCACGAGTTGGGCGCCGGGGACAGCCGCCGCCAGCGAGGCGGCCACCGACGCCGGAACGACGAGATCCCAGGTTCCGGAGATGACGACCGTGGGCACCCGCACCCGGGACAGGGCCGCCTCGACGTCCCCGATCTCGCGCACGAGCGCCCGCTGCTCGAAGACGAAGCTGCGCCAGATCTGGCGCTCGAAGCCAGAGGCCGCCTCGACAAAGCGCCGGTCCGGGAGGCTCGCCTCCAACCACGCCAATCGGCGACCGGGGACGTGGCCCGCCAGGCCCCGCAGCGGGGACAGGACCCTCCCCAGGGTCAGGAGTCCGGCGGCCGTGAGTGCCTCCCCGGCCCATGGCAGAGCTAGCACACGGTCCACCAGGTTGAGGCTGTCCGTCCGCCCCACCGACCCCACGAGCACCAGGCCGGACACCACCTCGGGCCGCAGCGCGGCGAGCAGGATGGCGATGCCCCCGCCGTAGCTGTGGCCGACCACTGTGACCGGCGCCGCCCCCCGGTCGACGAGCATGTCGGCCAGCATCTCGGCGTTGGCGGCCATGCCGACGGCATCACCGCCGGTGCGCCCGTACCCGGGACGGTCGACCGCCAGCACCCGGTGGTCATCGGCGAGCCGGGACAGCACCGAGTCCCAGTCGCTGGCCAGACCGGGCTGGCCGTGCACGGCGAGGACGCAGGGCCCCCGCCCCTGATCAGTGACGAACAGGTCGCGGCCCATGATCCACCACATCGTGAGCCGGTGTCCTTGAAGCGTCCACCGAAGCGTCCACCGGTGCGGCGGTGGTCGACGCCACCGAAATGGGCGCCCCCGGTTGCCCTGGTCCGGAGCCACCGCCCTCGCTTGCGACCCCGGTCGCCGGCAGCTCGACGGTGAAGACGGTGCCCTCGCCCGGCGCACTGTGCACGAGTGCCCGGCCCCCGTGGGCGGCCGCCAGGGCGGCCACGATCGACAACCCGAGGCCGGTCCCGTCGCCGGTGCGCGCTTCGCTCCCCCGGTAGAAGCGGTCGAACAGGCGTGCCGCCTGATCGGGGGCCAGCCCCGGACCCTCGTCGGCCACGGTAGTGACGGCCTGGGGCCCGACACGGCGCACAGACACGTGCACGGCTGTGCCCGGCGGCGTGTGGACCAAGGCGTTGCGCAACAGATTGTCGAGCACCTGGCGCAGACGGGCCGCGTCACCTTCGACGAGCACCGTGCCGAAGACGGCGAGCGAGATCGGGCGGTCGGGGTCCACCGCCCGGGCGGCCTCGACGGCGTCGTGCACCAAGGCACCGAGGTCGACGGTGAACTGTTCGAGAGGACGGCCCTGGTCGAGACGGGCCAGCAGCAGGAGGTCGTCGACGAGCAGTCCCATCCGTGACGCCTCGTGTTCGATGCGTTCGGCGGCACGGCGGCGGGCGTCCTCGTCTTCGAGCGCACCCTTGCGCAGGAGCTCGGCATAGCCCCGGATCGAGGTGAGAGGTGTGCGTAGCTCGTGCGAGGCATCGGCGACGAAGCGCCGCAGACGCGACTCCGATGCGGTTCGCTCGGCGAAGGCCGCCTCAATCTGGCTCAGCATCCCGTTCAGGGCGGAGCCGAGCCGCCCCACTTCACCACGTTCCTCGGGTCTGCGGATGCGCTGGGTCAGGTCCCCGGCGGCGATGGCGCCGGCCGTCTCTGTCATTTCCTCCAAGGGTCGCAGGCCGAAACGGACGATCCACAGAGCCAGCAGGAGCAAGGTCAGGACTACGACGATCGACACGATAACCTCGACGTGGATGAGCGAGGCCAGGGTCTGGTTCGTCGGATCGAGCGGCACGGCCGTGATGAGGGTGCCGCCGGGCAGGGCGACGGCCTCGACCCGGAAAGTGGCTGTCCGGTCCCGGGCCGGCACGTCGAAGGCAGGACGGTCCGGGACATAGGCCCCGTGAAGGGAACCGAGTTGGTCCGACGGTAGAGCGGGCTGGACGGCCAGCACCTTGGGCAGGACGGGTGCCGAATCCTGGAGCGAACTCGAACCGGAAGGTCGCTGGAAGACGACGTGCCCGCTGCCGTCAATGACCTCGGCGTAGACGTCGGGGCTCAGCCGGGAGGCCAGGACCTCGGCGTTCAGGCGGACCCGGTGCGGACCCGTGGCCGGTGGCGGCGCCGCTGACGACGGTGCCGTGGAGGACGGAGTCGTGCTCTGTGAGACAGCCGGGGGGACGGTGTCCACCGTTGCCGGCGCCTCCCCGGGCGCCGAGGGCGTGACCACGGCCTGGCGCTCGGCCAACTCGGCCAGCCAGGCCTGCTGGTTGGTGGTCGCCACCCGGACATCGGCGGCCAGGGCCCGCTGGTAGGTGTCGTTGATATAGCTGTAGGCGGTGTCCTGGGCGGCGTCGATCTGCTCGTCCAGGCGCCCGTAGAGGAACGACCGCAAGGAAGAGGCCGTGACCAGGTCGGTGGTGAGGACGCCGGCGACGAGCAGGACCAGCGTGCCGGCCACGAGGCGCCTCTTCAGCGACACCGGTGACGCCTCCTCACGAACCCTCCATGTCGCGCTCGCGGGCGATCCTGAGGCTGTATCCCACACCCCGGATGGTGTGGATGAGGGGGGGGTCGAAGCTGTCGACCTTCTTTCGCAGGTAGCTGATGTAGGTCTCGACGATGTTCGGATCGCCGTCGAACTCGTAACTCCATACGTTGTCGACGATTTCGGACTTGGACAGGACGCGGCGGGCGTTCTCGAGCAGGTAGCGAAGCAGGTTGAATTCGGTGGCGGTCAGGTCGATAAGAGCGCCCTGGCGCCAGACCTCGTGGGTGTCGTCATCCATCTCGAGGTCGGCGAACACCAGACGTCCACTGTCGACAGCGGCCCGTCCCCCCGTCCGACGCAGCACAGCGTGGATACGCGCCACCAGTTCGTCGAGGCTGAACGGCTTGGCCACGTAGTCGTCGCCACCTACGGTGAGACCGGCAACCTTGTCCTCGGTGGCGTCACGGGCGGTCAGGAACAGCACAGGCGTCAGGATGCCTTCGGCCCGCAGTCGCCGGCACACCTCGGTGCCGGTCACATCGGGCAACATGACGTCGAGGAGCATCAGGTCGTGGCGGCCGCCCTGGGCCTTGGCGATGGCCTCGGTCCCGGTGCCCGCCACCTCGACGGTGAACCCCTCGAAGCGAAGCGCCGCCCCGAGGAGATCCGTGATGTACGGCTCATCGTCGACCACAAGGATCCGGGCGACAGCGTTCACCCTCAAATGATCGCAGATGCCACGGCCCATCCCCGGGTCGGCCCTTCAGGGACAGGGGCTGCCTCCTGAGCCGGGCACGAAAGTTCCCGGTCGCTCAGGTGGTGCTGCGCAGCGACTGGCGGGGCCGACGGCCGGGTCGCAGAGAGCGGACAGCTCGGAGAGCCGCCCACCAGGTCACGAGAACGAAGGCTTCGACCACGATGTGCATGGACATCTTGGACTCTCCCTCGACCCGGTCGACGAACCGGATCGGAACCTCGACGACCCGCCCGCCATGGTCGAGGACCTGGCGGACCATCTCGATCTGGAAGCCGTAGCCCTCGGCCCGCACCACGCCCAGGTCGATGGCACCGAGGACCCGGGCGCTATACACCCGGAACCCTGACGTCGAGTCCTTGATACCGAGACCGAGCAGAGCAGCGGCGTAGATATTACCCCCCTGCGACAGCAGCTTTCGGTACCAGCTCCATTTGGGGATCGACCCACCGGGGACGTAGCGCGACCCCACCACCAGGTCGACCCCGTCGGCGATGGGAGCGACCAGACTCGGCAGGGCTTGAGGGTCGTGTTGGAGATCGGCGTCCATCTCGACGAAGGCGTCCCACCCGCGCTGGAGGCCCCAGGCGAAGCCGGCGCGATAGGCACTGCCGAGCCCCGACTTGGCCGACCGACGTAGGACGTCGATGCTTCCCAATTCGGCGCCGACCTGTTCGGCCAAGTCGGCCGTGCCGTCGGGGCTGCCGTCGTCCACGATGAGAATGCCGGCGTCGGGCAGGGCCGAACGCACAGCCCGCAGGACGCGGTGGATGTTCTCCGCTTCGTTGTAGGTGGGTATGACGACCAGGGCAGGCACGAGAGAGAAGCCTAGGGGACGGGAAGTGTGGGTCGGTCGCCACCCACGATCTCGAGCTGGGCCTCGGGAGAGGTGGACTGCCACACCTCACGCACGATGACCTGGATCGCTCCGGCCAGGGGAATGGCCAACAAAGTCCCCACAAATCCGCCGAAGAAACCGCCGACGAGGTCACCGACATTGGCCCCGACCAAAATGGCGATCAAGACGAGCAGCGGATTGATGCGCACCGTGCGGCTCATCACGATGGGATTGAGGATGTGGTTCTCGATCTGTGTGTAGGTCAAGAACACAACGGCGAACACAATGAAGGCGCTGACGGAGTGGGTGAGGGCGAAGAGGCCGGTGGGAATACCGGCGAGCGCACCCCCGATCATGGGCAGGAAATCGAGCAGCGCCACCCACAACGCCCACAGCAGCGCGAAGGGCACCCCCAGGATCAGCAAGGTGACGAGAACGACGAGACCGGCAATCAACGAGGTGATGAAGTTCCCGAGCATGAAGCCGGTCACCGACCGGCTCACCTCGCCTGAGATCCGCCACACCTTCGCCGCCCGCACGGGCTGCATCATCCCCAGGATGCCGCGGCGAAGCTTCGGGCCCTCGAGAAGGAGCAGGAGAACGAGAACGAAGATCACGAACAAGGCGAACAACAGGCTGACCGCCGCCTTGCCCAGGGTCAGGGCGGGCTTCGACAGGTTTTTGGCGAAGCTCGACAATTTGGGAACGAGGTTCTTGTCCACCCACTGCTGGACGTGGTACCGACGGGCCAGGTGCCCGATGGCGCCCTTGCCCTCTTCCACCTGCTTCACATAGGTGGGCAGCTTGTGGGTCAGGTGGGTGAGGCCGTTCACCAGGGGATACCCGAAGAGGGCGGCCAGCCCGGCGAAGACGATCACGCTGAAGAGCGTGACAATGGCCACGGCGATGCCGCGGCGATGGATCTTCCACCGCTGCAGGAGCACGACGAGCGGGTTGAGCAGCAGCGCCACGAAGCCCGCCACCACCATGAGCAGCATGATCTCGCGCAGCTTGTAGACGAGCTTGCCGACCAGGAAGACCACCACGACGACGCCGACGGTGGTCAGGATGGCCAGCAGGGGCACCCCCCGGGCCGCCGCCGCATCCCACAGCCGGTCGCGGCGGGACTCGGGCAGGGTGTCGTCCGGCATCGGCCCAGCATGGCAGCTTGGGCTGCGGCGAACGTGCCAGCATGAGGAGATGCGGGGCCACAGCCACACCGCCCGGACACGCCGGCGCTTACGCAAAGAGGTCAAGTGGACGGTCACCGCGGTTGTCGTCGTGCTGGTGGTCGAGTTCCTGGTGCTGCCCCGGCTCGGTGGGTTCCGCAAATCGTTGGCCCAGGTCTCCCACATCAACGGCCTCTACGTCATTGCCGGGCTGCTCCTCGAGGCCGCCGCCCTGGGCGCCTATGCCCAGCTGACCTACACGGTGCTCTCACCGGGGGCCCCCAAGCGGTGGCGGCTGCTGCGCATCGACCTCTCGAGCCTGGCTCTCAGCCATGTGGTGCCGGGAGGCACCGCACCCGGTGTGGGGTTGTCGTACCGACTGCTCTCGCAAGCGGGGGTGGGCCCCGCTGACGCCGGCTTCGGCCTGGCCATGCAGGGCGTCGGGTCCGCCCTCGTGCTGAACGTCCTGTTCTGGTTGGCCCTCATCGTGTCGCTGTTCACCAACGGCTTCCACCCGCTCTACACCTACGCGGCGGCGGCCGGCACCCTCCTGATGGGTGCCTTCGCGGCGGTGATCGTGGCCCTCACGAAGGGTCGCCGCCGCAGCATCGAGGTCGTACGCCAATGGTCGGACCACATTCCGTTTCTCGACGGCGATCGCTTGGCCGAGGGTGTCCAGCGGGTGGCCGACAGACTGAAGGACCTGGCCGGCCACCGGGACCTGTTGGTGCGGGCGGTGTCGTGGGCGGCGGCCAACTGGCTACTCGACGCCGGATGCCTCTGGGTGTTCATCGCCGCCTTCCACCACTACGTGTCCCCCATCAACGTCCTCGTGGCCTACGGACTGGCCAACATCCTGGCCGTCATACCCATCACCCCGGGCGGCCTCGGCATCATCGAGGGCATCCTCATTCCCGCACTGGTGGGATTCGGCGTGCCCCTCGACAAGGCCGGCGTGGCCGTTCTCGGGTACCGGCTGGTGAATTTCTGGCTGCCCATTCCCGTGGGCGGGATCAGCTATCTGACACTGCGGTTCGAGTCGGTCGGGTGGCGCCAGCGCCTGAGCAAGGCGCGCGACGAGATCATCGAGCACCCGTCGCAATCCTCATGGAACGGGAAGAAGCCACCAGACCCGGCACCCACGCCGAGCGATCAGACCCCTATGAACGAGCACACAGTGGACGCCCCGGTCATCGCTACTCCCGATATCGCCGACACATCGGTCCCGCCATCGGGCGAAGAGGCGGAAACTCACTCCCGTCCGGGGCAGGGCGGCGCCGCCAGCGGCTGAAACGTTCCTTCGTTACGCCGGGACGACGCCGAGAGTGTCGGGTTCGCGTCGGCGTCGGGCGCGATCTCGGGCCAACTCCTGCAGACGATGCTGGGCGCTGATGCCTTCGATGGTGGGGACGCGACTCCAGGTGCTCGTCTCGCCGAGGACCCATGAGTTCGTGTCGTCGGCCAGGTTGAGGTCGAGGACCTCGAGAACTCTCGCCTGCAACTCGACGTCGGTGACGGGGAAGAGGACCTCGATGCGCCGGTCGAGGTTGCGTTCCATCAGGTCTGAGGACCCGAGCAGCAGCGTCAGGGGGCGGTCGTCGAGGCCACCGAAACGGTAGATGCGCGAGTGCTCGAGGAAGCGTCCCACGATGGACCGGACCCGGATGGTTTCCGACAGCCCCGGCACTCCGGGACGCAGACAGCAGACACCGCGGACCACCAGATCGATGGGTACCCCGACGGCTGACGCACGGTAGAGGGCGTCGATGACCTCGGGATCGGTGAGCCCGTTCACCTTGATGATGATCCGACCCGACTCCCCCGCCGCCGCCTCCTCCTCGATGAGCTCCAGGACACGGTGCCGTAGGGCCACGGGCGCCACCGTCAGCTTGCGGTACTCGGCGTAACGGCTGTATCCGGTCAGGAAATTGAAGAGGTCGCCAACGTCGGCGCCGAGCTCGGGGTCGGCCGACAGAAGGCCGAGGTCCTCGTATTGACGTGCCGTGCGCGGGTTGTAGTTGCCCGTCCCGAGATGGACGTAGCGGCGGATGCCCTCCTCCTCGCGCCGGACGATGAGCGCCGCCTTCGAGTGGGTCTTCAATCCGACCAGGCCGTAGACGACGTGGACGCCCGCTTCTTCGAGAGCACGGGCCCACAAGATGTTGTTCTGCTCGTCGAAACGGGCCTTCAGCTCGACCACGGCCGCCACCTGCTTGCCGGACTCGGCGGCATGGATCAATGAGGCAACGATCGGACTGTCGCCTGATGTGCGGTAGAGGGTCTGCTTGATGGCCAGCACGTCGGCGTCGAGCGACGCCTGGGAGATGAAGGCCTCGACCGAGGTCGTGAACGAGTCGTAGGGGTGGTGTACGAGCACGTCGCGCTCGCGCAGCACGGCGAAAAGATCGGCCGGTTCGTTGCCGGCGTTGGCCAGGCGGGGGGCCGTCATGGGCGCCCATGGCTCTTCCTGCAGCTCGGGACGATCGAGGGCGTGCACCGCCCACAGGCCCCCGAGGTCGAGGGGGGCCGCTGTCTCGTAGAGGTCCTCGGCGGCAAGGTCGAGCTCGTGGATCAACATGTCGCGGGTGTCGGCCGTCATGTCGGCGGCCACCTCGAGACGCACGGCGCGACCGAAGCGACGTCGGCGCAACTCCATCTCGACGGCCACCAGCAGGTCGTCGGCTTCGTCTTCCCCCAGAGCCAGGTCGGCGTTGCGGGTGACGCGGAAGGCGAAGTGCTCCCCGATGACCATGTCGGGGAACAAGGTGGACAGATGGGCGGCGATGATCTCCTCGAGAGCCACGAACCGCTCCCCGTCGGGCATGACGACGAACCGGGGCAGCAGGGGTGGGACCTTCACCCGGGCCACTCGCTCCTCGCCGGTGACGGGATCGCCCACACGCACGATGAGGTTGAGCGACAGGTTCGAGATGTAGGGGAAAGGGTGTCCGGGGTCGACGGACAACGGCGTGAGGACGGGGAAGATCTGGCGCTGGAAGACATCGACCAGGTAGTCGCGATCGTCGTCATCAAGGGACGACCAGTCCGACAGGCGGATACCGGCCGCCGCCAGCTGCGGTGCGATCTCGTCGACGAAGATGGACGACTGCCGGGCCACGAGCTGCGACACCCGGGCCCCGATGGCCCGTAAGGTCTCACTGGGACGAAGCCCGTCGGCCGAGCGGGCCCGCAGCCCGGCGTCCCACTGGTCCTTCAGGCCGGCCACTCTTACCTGGAAGAATTCGTCGAGTCCCTCCGAGAAGATGGCCAGGAACTTGACCCGCTCGAGCAGCGGCGTCCGCTCGTCCTCGGCCATGTCGAGCAGGCGAGCCCCGAACTCGAGCCACGAGAGCTCCCGGTTCGTGAATCGCGCCGGACCGAGCTCGGAGATGGGATCGTCGGCGCTGTCAATGGCCGTCAACTGGGCCGAAGTTTCGCCCTTCGTGGCCCTGGCACCGCCCGGAGCGTTCTCCCGAACAAGCGGGACATGGGGGATCGGTTCGGTGTGCATTGCCTCATCAGGTTACCCGAGCAGACCGGTTCACTCCTCGCCGCTGTAGCGGAGCAAGCGCACCAATTCGCGGTCCAAACGGGCCGCGAGCAGGGCGACGAGCTCTTCGTCGAGACGTTGCCAGGTACCGCCCGTGTAGTGGTCACGATCCACGGGCCCGACCGTCTTCCATCCGGGGCCCACGCGCGACTCGATATCGACGGGGGTTCGGTGACGCCGTCTGGTGGGGAAGCGCGCGGTGAAGCGATCGAGCTCGCGCCCGATGTCGGCAATCACGTCCTCGTAGCGGACCACCAAGACGTCCCCTGTTGCTTCGGCCCCGACCCAGCTGGCGTTGGCCTTGTTCCATGCGTCGATAGGATCGCGGGCGCCCCAGACATCGGTCAGTCGAGGATGCGACACGGGCGCCGTGGCGAACTCGGTCAGGGTGCGGGCTTCGGTGCGTCCCCTTATCAGCTCCCACTTGTAGAAGGACTCCAACCAGGTGTCGGGGCTCTTCACCACGACGACGGTTGTGACGCCCTCGGCCATATCGATGGGTCCGTGTTTCCAACCACCCTTCTCGGGGCCGAGAACCTGGACGTCCAGGTTCTCGCCGAGCAAGGCCGACACGTAGTTCGTCCCGGTGCGCAGAAGGCCGTGCACCTTGACGACGCGGCGCCGCGAACGGCGGCTCTGTCGTGGGCCGGACCACTCGAGCAGGGCACGCACCCGATCGCTTGGCAATCCCATCCCCTCGGCCGCTTCGCATCCGCTGTCACCGCGACGCGGGCCGATCGTATCTCAGGTCGTTCGGCCCACTTCGTCTCTGGAGCGGTCCCCATCGCCCCGCCGGCGGCACCCGCCAACCGCCGGAAAGCCCCCGGGCGGCAGTAGGCTCACGCCCGGTGCTCACCCTGCTCAGCCGTCGCCTCCCCGGGCAGGACACTCGGCCAGCGGGTCCGAACCCCCGCCGACGGACCGAGCTCGGTCTTCTGATCCTGAGCACTGTGATCATCGTGGCCACCTACGTGCTGGCCTCGGCCGGCACGACGGCGAAGATCCCTGCCGACCTGGGGCCGTTTCTGGCCATCGTTCTCGGTCTGGCGCTGGCCGCACACCTGGCCAACCGGGTGTACGCCCCCGACGCCAACCCCGTCCTGCTCCCCGTGGTGTCGCTGCTGAACGGTCTGGGTTACGTCATGATCGCCCGGATCGGGCCGCCCCACTTCGCCACGGCCCAGGCCGGATGGACGGCCGTGGGCGTCGGCGCCTACATCATCACCCTGATGGTCGTGCGCCGTTCGCGTGATCTGGACCGCTACCGCTATCTGCTGCTCCTGGCCGCCGTGCTCCTCATGCTGTCGCCGCTCGTTCCCCACTTGGGAGCACCCATCAGCGCCGGTGACAGCAAAGTGAAGCTCTGGATACACATCGGGCCCATCACCGGACAGCCGGTGGAGCTGGCCAAGCTGGCGCTGTGCGTCTTCTTCGCCTCGTACTTCGCCGAGAAGCGCGAGCTCTTGTCGGTTGCCACCTATCGAGTCGGCAACCGCCTGGTGCTCGACCCCCGGCCCCTCGGACCCATCGTGGTGGCCTGGGCCTTCGCCATGCTCGTGCTCGGCGCCGAGGACGACATCGGATTCGCTCTGCTCATCTTCGTGCTCTTCATCGCCATGCTGTGGCTGGCCACCGGTCGCGGCGTGTATGTCGTCATCGGACTTGTCTTGTTCGCCGTGGGGGCTTTGGTGGCCAGCCACCTGTTCTCCCAGGTCGACGGGCGGGTGGAGAACTGGCTCCATCCCTGGAGCCGCGTCAACATCATCGGGGGATCGGCCCAGTACGTGCAGGGTCTCTTCGGACTGGGCACCGGTGGTCTCACCGGCACCGGACTCGGCTTCGGGCTGCTCGGGAACTCCCTCCATCCGATAATTCCCGAAGTCAACTCCGACTATATCTTCGCTGCCTTCGGCACCGAGATGGGGCTGCTCGGGACCACCGTCATCGTGTTCGCCTTCACGCTCATCCTCGGCGCCGGCCTGCGCATCGCCCAGACCGCCCGCTCGGAGTTCGCCAAGCTGCTCGCCGCCGGGCTCACCGTCATCGTCGGCATGCAGGCGTTCTTCATCATGGCCGGGATCGTGGGTCTGCTCCCCTTTACCGGCCTCACCCTGCCCTTCATGGCCTACGGCGGATCGTCTCTCGTGGCCAACTACATCCTCATCGCCCTTCTCATGCGCACATCGGACGAAGGCGAACGCGCCATCGTGGCCTCTCTGGCTACGGCGACACCGGTGATCACACCGGCCACGGGCGGCCCGTCGGGCTAAGTAGCCACCGGCCCGTCGGTGGTGGCCACGTCCGTGGGCAGCTGATCGGGCGACGTCTGGGACGGCCCGGGATCGGCCCCCGGTGTCTGTGTCGGTTGAGTCCCGGCGACGGGGCCCGGCGCCGAACCCTTCTCTGTCGTGTCGACACTCGAGGATGCACCATCACTCACGGCCGCATCACGCACCGCCGCATTCCTCATGGCCGCATCACCATCGCCGGCATCGTCATCGGCAGAGTCCGCACCCGAGGCGGGGGTCTCGATGTCCTGTTCCTCGGGGTCGAAAACCCAGTCGGCCACGAGAACCGGAGTGGGCATGCGCTGGCGCAGCACGAGGGCGAAGGCGTCCGATGGCCGACAGGGAATGATCTGGCGGCCCCGGGGGCCCGTGGTGTCGAGCTCGGCGAAGTAACTGCGGCCCCGTCGGGCGGTGATCCGGACGGCCTCGAGCCGCACCTCGTGGCGCTCGAGGACGTCGGTGAAAAGAGCGTGGGTGAGCGGTCGGGGTGTCGACAGTGACCGCCAGGCGTAGGCGATGGCGTTGCCGTCGGCCATCCCCACCGGAATGGCCAGCTCGCGCCAGGGCGCCACCGCCTCGTGCACCAGGACCTCGGGGTACTCACCGGGCAGTTCCATGCGCACCCCGGCCACCACGGCCAGCCGCCATGTGGCGGGATCGAGACCCGGTCTGGCGGGATCGTCGCCGAGGCCAGAACCGATATCGGTCATCGTGCGCGCCGGAGCTGCACCGATAGACCGATGCCCACAGCGCAGAAGAAGGCCACGGTGGCCGACCCGCCGTAGCTCAGGAACGGCAGCGGTATGCCGGCCACCGGCATGATCCCCATGGCCATGCCGGCGTTCTCGAAGGCGCTGAAGGCGATGAAGATGAAGCAGCCCACGGCCAGGAGACGACCGAAGGCGTCGTGCGATGTCTGGGCGGCACGCAGGAGCCGCCACGACACCAACCCGAGCAATAGAAGGACACTGACCGATCCCACGAAGCCGAGCTGTTCGCCTACCGCCGAGAAGATGAAGTCCGTCTGTTGCTCGGGTACGTACTGCAGGTTCGTCTGCGGACCGTGGAAGAGACCCTTGCCCAAAGGGCCTCCGGATGCGATGGCGGCCACCGACTGGTGAGGGTTGTAGTTGCTGCCCTGCAGATCCTTGCTCGGGTGCAGGAAACTGGTGAGCCGATTCACCTCGTAGGACTTGAGCAGGCCCAAGTGCACGATGGCCACGGCCCCGACGACGGCGCCCACCAGGAGCAGGACGAGAAAGCGGTTGGGGATGCCGGCCACCACCAGCATGACGAGAAGCACGATGCACAACACGATGCCACTGGCCAGGTCCGGTTGCTTCACCACGAGGAGAATGGGCACGGCCGCCAGGGCCAGGACCTTCACCAGGTCGCGTCCGTTCAGACCTTCGGGGCGCCGGGCGCAGAAGGTGGCCACCGTCACGATGAGAACGGGGGTGGCGAACGAGGAGGGTTGGATCTGGATGATGGAACCCACCTGGATCCACCGGGTGGCTCCGAGCGCGCTGGACCCGATGGGCGTGAACATGGCGAGCAGAGCGAGAACGATCCCCACGTAGAGCACGGCACTGGCGTGCTCCAACCAGCGGTAGTCGAGAGCGGCCAACGCCACCATGGCGAGAGTGCCCACGATCACGAACGCCGCTTGCCGATTCAGGTAGTAGTGCGGACTCACGCCCTCGAGCAGAAGCTTGGAGCGCGTCGAGGAGTACACGATAACGACGCCGACAGCGGCGACGATGAGCGTGGTCATCACCAACGCGGCGTCGACGCGGAGGACCAGGGGCCGACCGGGGGACGGACGGTGGGGAGAAAGGGTGCTCACCAAGGGGCTCCGAGCGACAAGAATACCGGTCGTGTCCCTCCCCGCCACTGCACCGGTTCTGGCCACGTCGGGCTGGCTCTATGACCTGTTGACCTGGATCGGGGTCGATCACGCCACGGCCCGACACCTCCAGCAGGTCGTCGTGGAGCCCGTCACCGTGGTCGTCATCTTCCTGGGGGCGGCGGCCGTGGGTTGGTTCGGCAGCCGGCTCATCCGGCGCTGGATCGGCGCCGTGGCCCGCCGGGCCGCCGGGCGGACCGATTCTCCCCGGGCGGCGGCCCGGGCCGTGACCATCACGGCCATGGTGGCCAACATCTGGCGGGTCGTCATCGGCGTCATCGCCTTCTTCGTGGCCCTGGGCACGATCGGCATCAACCTGACGCCGCTTCTGGCCGGAGCCACCGTGGTGGGCGCCACCATCGGCTTCGGCGCCCAGACCTTGGTGCGCGACCTATTGGCCGGATTCCTGCTGATCATCGAGGACCAGTTCGACATCGGCGACACCCTGACTGTCGGCACGACCTCGGGCACGGTCGAGGACCTAAGCCTGCGCGTCACGCGTCTGCGGGGCGCCGACGGCACCGTCTGGTTCGTCCCCAACGGTGACATCCGCACGTTGGCCAACACGTCGCGCGGCTGGGCCGAAGCCTTGGTCGATGTCGCCGTGCCGGCCACAGCCGACATCGACGACGTTCTCGGCGCCGTGTCCGACGCCGCCATGGCCGTCGCCGATGACGCGCGTTACGCCGCCTCGTGTCTGGCGCCGCCCCGAGTAGGGGGCGTCGTGGCGTCCGACGCCAACACGATGACGATCCGGGTCTCGATCAAGTCACCCATAACTGATCGAGAACGCGTGGCCCGCGCCATGCGCGAAGAGATCGCTCGCCGGCTCCACGTGCTTGGGGTGTTCTCCCCGCCAGTCCCTTAACTGCCGTCGCCCCGGGAGGGGGGGGTGCTGTCCACCACACCTGAAGAACACACGGCATGGCTCCAGCACGTTGCCCCACCGGGCCGCGATGGCGCCGGCACCTGACTCAGGACAGGGCGACGATCTGTGTGCGCGTGGAACGGGCATCTTTGGACGCGACGCGCGGCGGGCGGCGCCCGATACACATCATGGTCAACCGGCGTCCGTCCACGAGGAGAAGCAGACAAGGTGGACGTCTCGCTCAGCATGCCTCTGCAGGGATTCCCGCTCCAGATCACGCCCGAAGCGCCGCTCAACGTGAAGAAATGACGGCGTGGAATCACGTAGCTGTTTCCAGGTGGTATCGGCGTTTACGGCAGGACCCAGGCGGATAATCATTCAGAGTGGTTGTAGGCAACGGGGCAGCCTGGTGCTGCCCAGAGATAACGGGAAGGTGGCCTCCGTACTTCCGGCTGTGTCCCCGTGGTCACGGAGTTCTCATCGGCTTGCTCGGCTCTGCTCCCCGAGACACCCTCACTCCTTGGCCTTCCCTGTTCGTTCCAGTTCAGACCGGTGGGTGTCCCCCGCTACCCACCGGTCTGAGCTGAACGTTTCTCCGCCGCTTCCCACATGGCCTCGACCGGCGCCGGCAGACCTGTCCAGTGCCCAATGGCCACCGCGGCCTGGTGCACGAGCATGCCCAGTCCGCCCACGGTCCGCGCGCCGCGCTCGTGGGCGGCGGCCAGGAGCGGCGTCACCATCGGGTGGTAGACGAGATCGGCCACCATCTGGCCGCCGTGGACGAGGTCGGGGTCGAACGCCGTGGCCGCACCCCCGGCGGTGCCGTCCATCCCCACCGGTGTGGCCTGCACGACGAGCTCGGCCTGGGAGATGTCGGCGGCGGTGCCCACCCGCCCGTTCGCACCGGCCAGGGCGGCGGCCCCCCGGGCGTGGTCCGGGGACCGGTTGACGACGACCACCTCGTCGGCCCCGGCCTCGGCCAAGGCCAGCACCACGGCCCGCGCCGCCCCGCCGGCGCCGACGACCACACATCGGCGGCCCGCCGGATCGAAGGCGCCACCGCGGCGCAGGGCCTCGACGAATCCGGCTCCGTCGGTCGAGTCCCCCACCAGTCGGCCACCGCGCTGCGTGATGCAATTCACGACACCGAGCCGTCGTGCCACCGGCGTGAGTTCGTCCACCGCCACGGCGGCGTCGCCTTTGTGGGGCATCGTCACCGACAGTCCCACGATGCCCAGGGCCCGCATGCCGGCCAGGGCGCCGGCCACCGCTCCGGCAGGGACGGCGAAGGCCACCGACACCCAATCGAGGCCGAGGGCGTCGAAGGCGGCGTTGTGCAGCAGCGGCGACAACGAGTGCCTCACCGGATCGCCGATCACAGCGACGAGCGACGACGCCGCCGAGGGCCACCCCGGCGAACGACGCGCTGACGGTGACGGTGACCCGGGACCGGTCACCGTCACGGAAGCCCCCGGTTCTTGGCCAGTTGTTCGGCCGCCTGCTGTCCGGCGAAGGTGTCGGAGAAGGTCTCCGTCCCGTCGCGTGACGTCAGTTCGAAGTAGAGCCAGTTCCCCGCCGGGGGATGAAGGGCGGCGGCCAGGGCGGTGGTCGAGGGGAAGCAGATGGGAGTGGGAGTGAGACCGGTATTGAGATACGTGTTGTACGGGGTGCGAACAGCCAAGTCGGCCGGTGTCACCGGACCACCGTCGCGCCCGAGGGCGTAGAGGACGGTGGAGTCCATCTGCAACGGCGTGCCCCGGGCCAGGCGGTTGTAGATCACCCGCGCCACCGGCCCCGCGTTGTGGGCCGTCGCCGCCGCGCTGTCCCCCGGAGAGATGGCCTCCTTCTGCACGATCGACGCCACCGTGACGGCCTGGTAGGGCGTGACACCGGCGGCCGACGCGGCGCCGGCCAGATCCATAGCCGTGGCCTCGGCGTCGAAGCGGTCGATCATCTTCCCGACAAGATCGGTGTCGGTCTCCCCCGGTACCACGATGTACGTCCCCGTCCCGAGGAGCCCGTCGAGATTGTCCGTACCCGGGGCTATCCACGGGGAAAGGTGCGCCTCCGATGCCAGGGCGCCATGAAGCGAGGCGCCGCTGAAGCGCGGCACGTCGGCGGCGATGTCGTCCGCCGTCTCGGCCTCGGTGGTGCCGGCCAACACCGTCACGGCGAAGACGTTCGGGCCCTCGGCCAGCCTGTCGCGCACGACGCCGAAGGACTGACGGCTCCGCAACTGATAACGGCCCGGTTGCACCGTCGGCGTCCCGTGCAGGGTCAGATAGATCCGGAAGGCCAACCCGCTGCCCACCACCTTCTGTCGCGCCAGAGTGGCCGTCACGGCCGACACCGACGAGCCGGCGGGCACGTCCACGATCACCGCCGGCCCGGCCGGGCCCTCGCTCACCTGACCCTCGTACCAGACGAGACCCCAGATGACGGCGCCGACCACCACCACGGCGAACACCGCGAGCGCCCGGCGCAACCGGTGACGGGATCGGCGGTGACCGGCGACTGGCTCTCCGGCGCGCCGGTGCGCCGGCGTCACGCCCTCACCGCGAGGTTCGCCGGGCGTCGAGCCACGCCTGCAGGAGCACGGCGGCGGCGGCCTGGTCGACCACCGTGCGCCGGGCCTTGGCGTTCTTGCCCCCGGCGGCCAGGGACCGCTCGGCGCTCACCGTCGTCAGGCGCTCGTCGAAGGTCTCCACGGCGATCCCCTCCGGAGCGAGCAGTACCCGCAGGGCCGTCGCTTCGGCTTCGGCCGCCACGGCCGCCCGGCGCCGGCGGCCGTCGAGGCTGAGTGGCAGCCCCACCACGAGGTGCCCCGCTTCGGCTTCGAGCACCACGGCCACCACCGAGGCCCGGTCGGCCTCGGGATCGCCCGAGCGCTCGACCGTGCAGCGCGGTGAGGCCAGCATCCCCGAGCTGTCCGACACGGCCACGCCGATACGACGTTCGCCGAGATCGATGGCCGCCACCCGCACAGACTCAGCCGTCGGCTAGCCGGCGGCGCGCCTCGGCCAGCATGGCGTCGATCTGGGCCACCTGGCGGCCCCCCGCCACCGCCAGCTCGGGCGAACCGCCGCCGCCGCCGCCCACCATGGAGGCCAGCTCCTTTACCGTGGCCCCGGCGTCGACCGCCCCGCCGGCGGCCACCGCCAGCGCCACCTTGGTCCCGTCGGGCGTGCCCGCCACCACGGCCACGTCCGGGCCATGGCGGCGGATGGCCTGGACCAGGTCACGCAGCTCGTCGGCGGCCCGATTGTCGACCCGGGCCACCACCGATCCGTTCTCCGCCCCCGACGCCAGCTGGGCGGCCTGGGTGTCGAGCGACGCCCCCCGCAGGCCCTGGAGCTCCTTGTCGGTCTGCCGTTGGCGCTCGAGCAGGCGTTCGAGCGCCTCCACCACGCCGTCGGGCTCCACCCGCAACAGCCGGGCGGCGTCGGCCAGGACACGCGAACGGTCTTCGACCAGGGTGAGCGATCCGGCGCCGGTCACCGCTTCCAGGCGGCGGGTATTGGACCCGATGGAGCCCTCCGACACGATGGTGACAGGTCCGATCATGCCCAGGGCACCCACGTGCGTCCCTCCGCACAGCTCGGTAGACCGGGATCCGGCCCGCACCACCCGCACCCGTTCGCCGTACTTGTCGCCGAAGAAGGCCAGCGCTCCCATGGCTTCGGCCTCGGCCTCGACGTCTCGATGACCTCGACGGCGTCGTCGCCCAGCACCTGGGCGTTCACCATGTGGGCCACCTCGGTCAGCTCCTCGGGCCCCACCGGTTCGTGGTGCGAGAAGTCGAAGCGCAGGCGGTCCGGGGCCACCATCGAACCCTGCTGGCGGACGTGGTCGCCGAGGACCTGGCGCAGCGCCGCGTGCAGGAGATGGGTCCCTGTGTGGTTGCGCCTGGTGGCGTCGCGCCGGGCCACGTCGATGGCGGCCAGGGCGTCCTGTCCGGTGAAGAGCTCCCCCTCGACCACGGCCCGGTGGATGATCAGCCCGGGCAGCACGCTCTGTGTATCGCGCACCGTGGCCCGACCCGTCTCGGTCGTGATGGTCCCGGTGTCGCCCACCTGACCACCCGACTCGGCGTAGAACGGGGTGCGGTCGAGGACGATCTCGGCCGTGCCCGGCTCGGCGCCGTTCAGCACGGCCACCACCGTGGTCGGATCCTGGGCGTGCACGTACCCGGTGAAGGTGCTGGGACCGTGGCTGTCGAGCAGCTCCCGGTACACGGCCTCCTCGCCGGCCGAGGCCCGCCGGGCCCGGGCGTCGGCCCGGGCCCGCTGGCGCTGGGCGGCCATGGCCTTCTCGAACCCGGCGGAATCGACCTCGGCCCCGGCCTCGGCCGCCATCTCCATGGTCAGCTCGATGGGGAAGCCGTGCGTGTCGTGGAGCCGGAAGGCCACCTCGCCCGAGACCTGGCCGTTGCCCGTGGCCAGCTCCTCCTCCAGGATGGCCGACCCCGAGGCCAGGGTGCGGCGAAAACTCCCCTCCTCGCGCTCGACCGTGGCCTGGATGAGATCGAGCTGCTCGAGGAGCGCGGGATAGGCCTGCCCGAGGACATCGGCCGCCGTGGCCACGAGCCCCGGGGTGATGGGCTCGATGACCCCGAGCTGAAAGGCCCGGCGCACGGCCCGGCGGATCACGCGGCGCAGCACGTAACCCCGGCCTTCGTTGGAGGGCAGGACGCCGTCGGCCACCAGGACGGCCATGGCCCGGGCGTGGTCGGCCAGGATGCGCAGGGCCACATCGCTGTGGGGGTCGGCGCCGTAGCGGACCCCGGTCAGCTCCTCGGCCGTGGCCAGGACCGGGCGCACCACGTCGGTGTCGTAGAGCGACTCCACCCCCTGGAGCACCGGGAGGTTGCGCTCGAGGCCGGCCCCGGTGTCGATGTTCTTGGTGGGCAGGTCGACGAGGGTCCCGTCGCCCAGACGGTTCGACTGCATGAACACCAGGTTGTAGATCTCCACGTAGCGCTCGGCCCCCCCGTGGGCGGGGCCCCCTTCCTGGCCGTAGCGCTCGCCGCGGTCGAAGAACAGCTCCGAGCACGGACCACACGGGCCCGTGTCGCCCATCCCCCACCAGTTGTCCTCGTCGAGGCGCTGGATGCGCGCCCGGGGAACCCCCACGGCGTCGGCCCAAATCTCCTCGGCTTCGTCGTCGGTCTCGTGCACCGTCACCCACAGGCGGTCCCCGTCGACCCCGAGCACCGATGTGAGCAGGTCCCAGGCGAAGGGGATGGCGTCGGCTTTGAAGTAGTCGCCGAAGCTGAAGTTGCCGAGCATCTCGAAGAAGGTGCAGTGGCGCATGGTCGTGCCCACGATGTCGATGTCGACCGTGCGGAAGCATTTCTGCACCGAGGTAGCCCGCAGCCACGGCGCCTGCTCGTCACCCACGAAGTAGGGCTTGAAGGGCACCATGCCGGCGATGGTGAACAGCACCGTGGGGTCGTGCGGGATGAGGCTGGCCGACGGAACGATGACGTGCCCCCGCTCCGCATAGAAGCCGGTGAAGGCGGCGCGAAGCTGGTTGGCGTTCATCGCAGCGATGCTACCGGCGCTCACCGCCAGAGGTCGCGTGCCTCCAGGTCGTGGCGTAATTCGAGCTCCCGCCGACGCGCCGCGCTGCGCCCGCTGTCCACCGACTTCCGCACATGAACGGCCGTCGACCGCGCCCCGCGGTCCACCAGGGTGGCCACCCCACCGGCGACCTGGCCGGCCTTCATCTGACTCAATCGATCGAGGCGGCGTCGGGCCCACATCGTGGCCCCGCTCCCGGCCACGGCCCCCACCCCCAACCACATCAGGCGCCGCGTCACTGGATCACTGGCGTACCCGGCTCCGACGGTGACGGCGCCGGGGGGCCGGGGCCGATACCGCCGGCGCGCCCGTGTCGGGACGCTGCTCGTTGATGACCGCCCGCCGTTCGGCCGACGGGTCCGGCCCCGAGCGACCCACCAGTCGCCGTAGCGCGGCGCCCGCCCCCGTGCCGTAGGCCAGGACCTTGACCACCGGGTTGGAGAAGGCCCGGTAGGCGAGCCGCGAAGCCGAGTCGACAGTGGCCGACACCGACTCGGCCGATCCGAGGACGTCGCTTACCCGCACCATCTCGGTGGCGGCCTCTTCGACCACCACCCGGGCCTGTCGCACGAGCGGGACCGTCTCGCGTTGCAGGTCGCTCACCGTCCGGCGCAGCTCACGGACCCGGCGGCCGAGGAGCACGACCGCCATCAGCGAACCCACCGCGGCCACGGCGGCGGCACAGGCTGCGACCAGCACGGCGACATCGTCGGCGGACATGGTCCGGCCATCTTACTGACGCCCGCCCCTCCCGAGATCAGCTGCCCCCCATGCCCACCATGGGGGCGTTCAGCCGATGGCCACCCATGGACCCGGCGAAGGCGGCACTTCCGAAGGCGAAGATGCCCCCGTCCGAGGCCACCAGCCAGTAGCCCCCGTCCCCGAAGGGGGTGGCCATGCCCACCACCGGCTTCGTGAGCCTGATGGCACCGAGTGACCCGTGGAAGCCGGCGTTGCCGTAGTTGAAGATGCCCCCGTCGGAGGCCACCAGCCAGTAGCCCCCGCCGTCGGGGGTGGTGGCCATGCCCACCACCGGCTTGTTGAGCCTCGTTCCCCCCGTCGACCCGTAGAAGCCGGCGTCGCCGAAGGCGAAGATGCCCCCGTCGGAGGCCACCAGCCAGTAGCCCCCGCCGTCGGGGGTGGTGGCCATGCCCACCACCGGGGCGTTGAGCGGATGGCCGCCCATCGACCCGTAGAAGCCGGCGTCGCCGAAGGCGAAGACCCCGCCGTCGGCGGCCACCAGCCAGTAGCCCCCGCCGTCGGGGGTCGACGCCATGCCCACGATCGGTTTGTCGAGACGGACGTTCCCGAGCGACCCGTGGAAGCCGGCGTCGCCGAAGGCGAAGACCCCGCCGTCGGCGGCCACCAGCCAGTACCCCCGCGAGGACGGCGTGGCGGCGATGCCCACGATGGGCTTATCGAGATGGACGTCGCCGAGCGACTTGTAGTAGCCGACCTGGCCGAAGGTGAAGACCCCCCCGTCCGAGGCCGTCGTCCAGTAGCCCCGGGGCCCCGTGAAGGTGAAGTAGTTCCGCCCGTCGAATCCGATGGCGTCGCTGGCCGTCTTCACCAAGACCGGCGCCGTGTCCCACCCGCCCGTCGGCGATGCCGGCGTCCGCACCGTGACCGACGAGGCCGAGACCGAGACCAGGCTGCCGGCGTTGCCCGGACCGAAGTCCACCTCTGACACTCCGCCCAGGTTGGCCCCGGTGACCGTCACCACCGTCCCCCCACCCGACGGTCCCGAGGCCACCGTCATGCCCGACACCGACGGGCAGGCGTTCACCGGGCTGACGAGATCAGGGATAAGGGAAACGGCGATCGGAGTGCCCAGTCCGCTGGCCAGGTCGTAGCCGGCCGTGGCCGGATAGTCGGGCTCCCCCGGTGTCCGCGGCGGATCGCTCGGAGGCGAGCCGATGGGCTCGTTGTTGCCCGACGTGATGTCGTTGAACGGCCGCGGGCTCAGGCAGCCGGCCTGGTAGAGAGCGGGACTGAGCAGGCCGAGCCGGCGGGGCGTGCCCCCGTTCTCGTCGGCCAGGGCCGTGATCGACGCCCACAGAGGAGCACCCATGCTCGTCCCGCCGATGGGTTCCCATACCCCGTTCACGACCGTGGCAAAGCCGGTGTCCGGGTCGCCGTCGGAGGACACGTCGGGCACCTCCCGACACGACACCGTGCCGGCGCCGGCGCTCAGCGGGCACGGCGTGGCGCCCGTATAGGAATCGTCGGCCTTCGTGAAGCCACTCTCGACACCGGGACCGAGCTGCCACGACGGCATGGTCCACTGCGTCGAGTTCCCCCCGCCCGTCGTCCCTTCGATGGTGCCCGTGTTCCACACCGATTCGGCCGGCGGAGCGCTGAAGGAACCCAGTTGCGTCGCCCCCACGCTCGTCACCCAGGGCTGACTGGCCGGATCGTCCACCTCCAGAGCGGTGTCGTTGTTGATGCCCGGGAAGTTGCAGTCCTCGGACCCCTCGTCGCCGGCGGCGGCGATGACCGACTGCCCCTGGGCGGCGGCCTGCTGGAGGAGGTTCGCTTCCACCTCGAGGGCCGCCGTGCCCGCCTCCGGTTCACATTCGCCCCAACTGGTGGACAGAACCTGGGCCGCGTCCTGGTTCACCATGGCCGCGTACACGTCGAGGGGCCCGACACCACCGTTGGAACCGACGTAGACGTCGATAGTGGCCTGAGGGGCCAGGCCCACCACCATCTCGATGTCGAGTTCCGACTCTCCCGATCCGGCGCCGGAGGTTGCCTGGGCGTTGGTGACGGGGGACACGCCGACCGGGCTGATCGTCGGTGATGGCCTCGGGGAATAGCATGACTCGAAAGTGCCGATGTCCGACGGCAGGTACGGCTCGAGCTCGTAGATACCGACGGTGACCCCCTGTCCCTCGTCGGCCGGTTCCAACGACGTCATCGAATACGCCTCGGCCAGCTCGTTGGCCGACGTACCCCTTTCGCTGCACGTCAGGCTGGGCCCCGCGTGCGGCTGCGGCCCCGGTGGCGCCGGAGCGCTCCTCGGCTCCGGCCCCGGCGGCGGACGCCTCGATTGCGGTGTGGCCACGGCCACATCATCGAGACCGACCACACCTTGCACGACGGACGACAACCCGCTCGGTACGAGCGGCGGGGCCGTCGGCTCGTGCACGATCCGGCCCGTCGGCAGCCGCTCCTGTTCGAAGCCGACTCCGAGAGCCTGTCCGAGCGTCGCCGCCGATCCCGACACAGCGATGAGCAGGCCGTCGCGCGCCGTGGGCCCGACGTCGAGACCCTGACCGCGCAACCACGAACGCGTGGCCGCGATGGCCGCCGCCGAGGGCCCGAAGCGGGCGCCGAATTCCCCCGGAGTGAGGAAATGACGGAACAGCGGCGACGACGGGGTCGTCACCGCTTCGTCGAACGCCTCCAGTCCGGCCGGATCAGACGGCCGCAGAGCCACATCGACCGACAGCGCGCTGCTGCCCGGTAGTCGACCGAGCGCCCTCGTCCCTCTCGGCAGCGGCCCCGGACCCCCGGCCACCGCCGTGAGACGCGACGCCGGGACCGGCGTGGCCGCTGCCACCGCCGGTGCCATCACCACCCCTGACCCGAGGACGACGGCCAACCCCACACACAAGGTGACCGGACCGCTCCCGAGCCGGGACCTCACGAGTGGGCGTCGGGGTCGGCCCGCCGGGCCCGCAGGCGCTCGGCCAGGGCCTTCTCGGCCCCGTGCTCGCTCGGCTCGTAATAGACGTGGTCGGACACCTCGGGAGGACGGTACTCCTGCGCCACCCACCCCCGGGGGTCATCGTGGGGATAGCGGTAGCCCCGGCCGTGGCCCAAGGCCTGCGCCCCCGGGTAGTGGGCGTCGCGCAGATGGGCCGGCACCTCGCCCCGCGGCCCTGTCCGCACGTCCTCCTGGGCCCGGGCGAGCGCCACCGTCACCCGGTTCGATTTCGGCGCCCCGGCCAGGTGGATGACGGCCTGGGCCAGGTTGAGCTGCGCTTCCGGCAGCCCGACGAACTCCACCGCCCGGGCGGCGGCGTCGGCCACCACCAGGGCCAGCGGATCGGCCAGGCCGACGTCCTCGCTGGCCAGGATGACGAGGCGCCGGGCGATGAACCGGGCGTCCTCGCCGGAGTCGAGCATCCGGGCCAGCCAGTAGAGACCGGCGTCGGGATCCGACCCCCGGATGGCCTTGATGAGGGCGCTCGTGTGGTCGTAGTGGGAGTCCGCCCCCTGGTGCAGGAGCCGTCCGGCCCGGGCCCGGCCCACATCCTCCACCGTGACCGGGGCGTCCCCGGCCAGGGCCAGGGCCACCTCGAGGGTCCCGAGCGCGGCACGGGCGTCACCGTCGGCCACCGACACCAGTGCGTCGACCGCCTCGTCGGTGGCTCCCGCCCCTTCGTTCTCGAGGGCCCGGCACACCACCACCGCGAGGTCCTCGTCGTCGAGCGGCTCCAGGCGCCACAGCGTCGACCGGCTGAGCAGGGGCGAGTTCACGCTGAAGAACGGGTTCTCGGTCGTGGCCCCGATGAGCACGATGAGCCCGTCCTCCACCGACGGGAGCAACGCGTCCTGCTGCGCCTTGTTGAAGCGGTGCACCTCGTCGATGAACAGGATCGTCCCCTGGCCCTGCTCCCCCAGTCGCTGCCGCGCCTCCTCGATGGCCCGCCGCACGTCGGCCACACCGGCGTTCACCGCCGACAGCGGCACGAAGGCCTTGGCCGTCACCGTGGCGATGACCGACGCCAGCGTGGTCTTGCCCGTCCCCGGTGGACCCCACAAGATGGCCGAGGTCAGTCGGTCCTTCTCCACCAGCGCCCGCAACGGGGCGCCCGGGGCCACCAGATGCCGTTGGCCCACGACATCGTCGAGCGTCCGCGGCCGCATCCGCGCCGCCAGAGGTCCCCGGGCGGCCAGGCGGTCGACCGCCGCCGCTCCGAAGAGGTCGGGGCCCGTACCTTTCAGTTTCCCTCCGCCTCGTTCGGCCACCGCGTGATGTCCTGTCCCCTCAGCCCGATTTGGGCGTCAGCCGCAGGCCGAGGTCGGCGAGCACCGTCTCGGCCACCGGCTTGGGTGCCCCCGTCATCGGATCGGTACCCGACTGCGTCTTCGGGAAGGCGATGACCTCGCGGATGTTGCTCTCTCCGGCTAGCAGGGCCACCAGCCGGTCGATCCCCATCCCGAACCCCCCATGCGGTGGGGCGCCGTAGCGAAACGCCCCCAGCAGGAACCCGAAGCGGGTGTCGGCCTCCTCGGCCGAGATGCCCAGGGCCTCGAAGACCTGGCGCTGGATGTCCTCCCGGTGGATACGGATCGATCCCGAACCGAGCTCCCAGCCGTTGAGGACCAGGTCATAGGCCTGGGACCGCACCTTCAAGGGCTCCGTCTGGAGCAATGCGAGATCGTCGGGGTGGGGCATGGTGAAAGGGTGGTGGGCGGCCCGGGGGCGCCCCTCGTCGTCGACACCGTCGAACAGCGGGAAATCCGTGACCCAGCAGAACCGGCGTCCCCCCTCGGTGATGGCCGGGCGACCGAGGTCGAGGCGCAGGGCCCCGAGCACCGTGCACACGAGCCGCCACTCGTCGGCCACCACCAGCACCAGGTCGCCGGTGGCAGCACCGGTGGCGGTCACCAGGCCGTTTCGCTCGGCCTCACCGAAGAACTTGTCCAGAGGCGAGTCGAGAGCGGCCGGTTCGCTGGACGTGACCTTGAACCAGGCCAGGCCCCTGGCCCCGAGCTCCTTGGCCCGGTCGACGAGGCCGTCGAGACGGTTCCGCCCGAGCGAGGCACCGTCGGGGACGAGAAGGGCCTTCACGCACGGGGCCGAGAGGGCCCGCACCTCGGTGCCTTCGAACAGCGGGCTCAGATCGATGAGCTCCATGGCGAAACGCAGGTCGGGCTTGTCGGAGCCGAAGCGGTTCATGGCGTCGTGCCACGTGATGTGCGGCGCATCACCGGGGGGCTCCCCCACGGCCGCCTCGGTGGCGTCGGTCACCGCTTCGGTCACGGCGGCGAGCACGTCGGTCTGGTCCACGAAGGACATCTCGAGGTCGAGCTGCGTGAACTCGAACTGGCGGTCGGCCCGCAGGTCCTCGTCACGCATGCAGTGCGCCACCTGGAAATAGCGGTCCGTCCCGGCCACCATGAGCAGCTGCTTGGCGATCTGCGGACTCTGGGGCAGGACGTAGAACGACCCCTGGTGCAGCCGTGACGGCACCGCGAATTCCCGGGCCCCCTCCGGGGTCGGCGTCCACAGCAGCGGCGTCTCCACCTCACAGAAGCCCTGGCGCACCATGGCGGCGGAGAGGGCATCGATCACCCGGGCCCGCAACCGCAGATTGCGCTGCATGCGCGGGCGCCGCAGGTCCACATAGCGGTAGCGCAGCCGCACCGCCTCGTCGGTCTCGGCCCGGTCGTCCACCGGGAACGGAGGCGGCTCGGCCTTGGCCAGCACCTCCACCGTGCAGTCGGCCACCTCGATCTCACCCGTGGCCAGCTCGGCGTTGACCGTGCCCGGCGGACGCGGCCGCACCGTCCCCTCCACGGCGATGACCCATTCGCTTCTCACGTCGACGCTGCCGTCGACCACGCACTGGACGATGCCCGTGTTGTCGCGCAGGTCCACGAAGGCCAGGTGCTCACCGTGATCGCGCCGCCGTGACACCCAACCGCACAGCCGGACCACCGTGGCTGCCTCGGCGGAGCTGAGCTCGCCACACATGTGCGTCCGCATGCTCGTCGCCGTCACGTCCTCATCCTTCGTTCGGTGCTTCCTTCGCTTCTTCGCTCGACAGCTCGCACAAGCGGGCCACGATGTCCTGGCGCTTCACGGTCTGCTGCTCGCCGTCCCGGCGCAGCGGGCGCAGGGTGACGACGCCGTTGGCCAGCTCCTCGGCCCCGATGATCAGCGCAAAACGGGCCCCCGATTTGTCGGCCTGCTTCATCTGGGAGTTCGGTGACCGGCCATCGTAGGCCCGCAGTGCCGTGAGCCCCGCCCGACGCAGTTCGTCCACCAGGTCACGGGCCTGCTCCCCCGCCTTTTCCCCTTTGGTGATGTCCATGACGAAGCCGTCGGCCGGGGGCGGGGCCACGGCGAAACAGCCTTCGGCGTCACAGGCCATGAGGAGCCGTTCGATGCCGATGCCGAATCCGATTCCGGGCGTGGGTGGCCCTCCGATGGCCTCGGACAGGCCGTCGTAGCGCCCCCCGCCGCCCACCGCATTCTGGGCCGAGTCGAGGGCCAGGCCGGCGAACTCGAACGTCGTGCGGGTGTAGTAGTCGAGACCGCGCACGAGACGGGGCTCGATGCGGTAGGCGATACCGAGGGCGTCGAGCCCGGAGCGCACCCGGGCGAAGTGGGCGGCGCAGGCCTTGTCGAGGAAGTCGATCAACCGGGGCGCGTCGTTCGTCACCGCCCGGCACTCGGGCCGCTTGCAATCGAGGACCCGCAGCGGGTTGGCGGCGAACCGGTCACGGTGCTCGTCGCACAACTCCGTGGCCTGCCCGGCCAGGAAATCGTGCAGGGCGGTCACATAACGCGGACGGTCCTCGGCACACCCCATGGAGTTCACGGCCAGGTCGATCCGGCGCAGCCCCAGGTCGCCATAGAAACCGGCGGCCAGGGCGATCACCTCCACGTCGAGGTCGGGGTCTTCGGTGCCGAGCACCTCGACGCCCAACTGGTGGTGCTGGCGGTAGCGGCCCGCCTGGGGTCGTTCGTAGCGGAAGGCCGGCGTGACGTACCACGCCTTCCACGGTGTCGGCGGGTGATGCTGGACGAAAGCCCGCACCACCGACGCCGTGCCCTCGGGTCGCAGAGCCAAGGCCCGCCCACCGCGATCGTCGAACTCGTACATCTCCTTGTTGACGACGTCGCTGCTCTCACCGATACCCCGGCGAAACAGCCGGGCGTCCTCGAACATGGGCGTCAGCGTCAAACCGAAGCCCGCTCGACGGGCCCGGGCCGAAAAGCGGGCCAGGAGCGCCTCCCAGCGGCTCGACTCCGGCCACAGGACATCGTGGGTGCCCGTCGGGGCGCGTATCACCGGCGTTTCAGGCTTCTCGTTCGCCACCGTGGGTCAGCCCTTTCGGCCGGGCAGCGAACGGAAGGCGTCGAAGACGCCGTCGAGATGCTTGAGCGAGCTCAACAGCGAATCAAGATGACCGGGGTCGGCCAGCTCCACGTCGAAACGCATGCGGCTCACCCGGTCGGGTGCGGTCTGGCTCGACGACGCCACGATGTTCAGGTGGTGTTCGGAGACAACCCGCGTCACGTCCGACAACAGCCGTGACCGGTCGAAGGCGAGCACCTCGATGGAGGCCACGAAGACGGTGGAACCCTCCCGGTCCCACTCCACCTCGATGAGCCTCTCCTGCTCGCCGGCGGCCAGGGCGCTGGCGTTGGCGCAATCGGCCCGGTGCACGCTCACCCCGCGACCCCGGGTCACGAAACCGACGATCTGGTCGCCCGGGACCGGCGTGCAGCAGCGCGACAGGCGCACCATGACATCGTCGAGGCCCTCGACATAGACACCGACCGGTGAACCCCGCCGGGTCCGGGTGGTGGCCAGACCGGGCCCCACGGTGGTGGGCAGCTGATCCTCGTGGCCGCCACCGCGCAGGTCGCGCGCCACACGCTGGGCCACCGACCGGGCCGACACGTGGTTGTCACCGATGGCCGCGTGCAGGGCGTCGAGATCGGTGTAGTTCATGTCCCCGGCCAGCCGCTCCAAGGCATTGGTGGCGGCCAACTTCTGGACGGGAAGACCTTCGCGCCGCAGAGCCTTGATGAGCTCCTCGCGCCCGGTGTCCATGGCGTCCTCGCGCCGCTCCCGGCTGAACCACTGACGGATCTTGTTGCGCGCCCGGGGCGACGCCACGATCTGCAGCCAATCCCGTGACGGCCCCGCCGACGGCACCTTGGACGTGATGATCTCGGCCGTGTCGGCCGACTGCAAGGGCGTGTCGAGCGGCACCAGACGACCGTTCACCTTGGCCCCGATACAGCGGTGACCGACCTCGGTGTGGATGGCGTAGGCGAAGTCGATGGGAGTGGAGCCCGCCGGCAGGGCGATGACCCTTCCCTTCGGGGTGAAGACATAGACCTCGTCCTGTTCGAGGTCGAGCTTCAGTGTCTCTAAGAATTCGAGGGGGTCGATCGTGTCCTGCTGCCAGTCCACGATGCGCTGGAGCCAGGCCATCTCGGCCGTGGTCGACACCCCGCCGTCCTTGTTCTGTTCCTTGTAGCCCCAGTGGGCGGCGATGCCGTACTCGGCCCGCCGGTGCATCTCCTGGGTCCGGATCTGGACCTCGATGGGCTTACCTTCGAGACCGATCACCGTGGTGTGCAGGGACTGGTACAGGTTGAACTTCGGACTGTTGATGTAGTCCTTGAAGCGACCCTGGACCGGGCTCCAGATGGCATGGATGGAGCCGAGCGCGGCCCAGCAGTCCTTCTCCGACTCGACGATCACCCGGATAGCCACCAGGTCGTGGATCTCGGCGAACTCCTTGCCCCGCACCACCATCTTCTCGTAGATGCTCCACAGGTGCTTCGGGCGTCCCGTGACGTCGGCGCTGACGCCCGAGGCGGCCAGGCGCTGGCGCACCGCCACCAACACCCGGGCCAGGTAGTCGTCGCGCTCGGGAGCGCGGGTGGCCACCATCTGCTCGATCTCGGCATAGCGCTTGGGGTGCAGGGTGGCGAAGGCCAGATCCTCGAGCTGCCACTTGAGCTCCTGGATACCGAGGCGATGAGCCAGCGGCGCATAGATGTCGAGCGTCTCCTGGGCCGTCCGGCGTTGCTTCCAATCCGGCATGACGGCGATGGTGCGCATGTTGTGCAGCCGGTCGGCCAACTTGATGACGAGCACCCGCCAGTCGTTGGCCATGGCCACGAGCATCTTGCGGACCGTGGCCGCCTGTTGGGCCTCCTTGGAGTCGAACTGGAGGCGGTCGAGCTTGGTGACCCCGTCGACGATGGCCGCCACCTCGGGGCCGAACTGGGCGACCACGTCGTCGAGGCTGAGACCGGTGTCCTCCACGGCGTCGTGCAAGAGCGCAGCGGCCACCGACAGGGCATCGAGACCTAGCTCGGCCACGATGCCGGCCACGGCCACCGGGTGGGTGAAATAGGGCTCTCCCGTCTGGCGCACCTGGCCGGCGTGGGCCGCTTCGGCCGCCGCACCGGCGCTGGCGATCAGCTGGCGGTCGGCCTCCGACGACAGTGACCGGCGGCCCTCCCGGGAGCCGAGGAGGCCCGCCAGCAGGTCATCGAGCAGCGCCGGGCGTCGGAAGGGCGCAGCCTGACGCCCGACGGTAACCATCCTCTTAACGGTACCTGCCCGCCTGGACGCCCGTGACCATACAGAGCCCCGTCATGGCCGTTCACGGACGGTTTTCGTCGCCCGACCGTCTAGTGGCGACGACCGCCCTTGCCCTTGCCTTTGCCCTTGCGCGGACGCGGTGGTGGACGCCGGGCGCCCGAAGCCGAGGCGGGGCGTTTGGCCGCTCCCCCGGCCGGACGCGCCGCCCCGTTGGCCGTGGACAGCTCTTCCTCGGGGACGTCGATGTCGGCGGCCACGGCGGCCGTGGCCCGGGCGGCGCTACCGGGGCGCAGCACTTCCCCCTGTCGTTTCGACGCCGCCGAGGTACGGCCGCCGCTGCGCCCGGTGGACCCCCGCGCCGCCGACGAGGCGGTGACGGTCGACAGGGCGGCCGCTCGCGGTGTGAGCAGGCCCGTGCGGTCGGCCCGACTGGCCAGCTTCTGGCGGATGTTGATGTAGCGCGGCTCGCGCTCCTTCATGACGGCCAGGATGGGCGAGGCGATGAAGATCGACGAGTAGGCCCCCGAGATGAGCCCGATCACCAGAGCCAGCCCGAAGTACTGCAGCGTCGTCGCCCCCAGGAATTGGGCGCCGACCACGAGCACCGACAACACGGGCAGGATGGCCACCAGCGACGTGTTCATCGACCGGGCCAGCGTCTGGTTCATGGATAGGTTGACCACATCCTCGTAGGTCATCCGTCCCGAGGCGCCGAAGCCCTTGGTGTTCTCACCCACGCGGTCGAAGACGACCACCGTGTCGTAGAGCGAATACCCGAGGATGGTGAGCACCGCCACCACCGTGTCCGGCGTCACCTGGAACCCGGTGAGCGAATAAATCCCGGCCGTGACTAAGAGGTCGTGGATCACGGCGATCAGGGCGGCGATGGCCATCTTCCATTCGAAGCGGAACGAGATGTACGCCACCACGACGATGAAGAAGACGAGCACGGCCAGGATGGCCTTGTCGGTGATCTGGCTCCCCCAGGTGGGACCCACGTCGGAGAACGTCACGTCGGACGTCGACGTGTTGCTGAGCTGGCCGAGCGCTTTGGACACGTTGTTCTCGACAATGGTTCTCTGCGGCGCCGGCAGCTTGTTCAAGTCGGCCTCGACCTGCACCTTTCTGGCGCCTCCGGCCCCCAGGAACTCGATGATGGGTCCGGACACCCCGGCCGACGTGACCGCGTTCTGCACGCTGGCGGCGGTGACCGAGGAGGAGGAGGCCGGCACCTCCCACGACTGCCCGCCCTTGAAGTCGATACCGAAGTTGAACCCGCGCGTCCCCATGGAGACGAGCCCGAGCACGATGATGGCGCCGGAGATCAGGTACCACGTGCGACGGCGGCCCACGAAGTCGAAGGAGGTCTCGCCCCGGTACAGACGGACGAACGCATTGGGGCGCTTGCCCGGGGCGTCCGTGGTGGACACGGTGTCTTCGGTGACGGTCACGATGCCCCCCCGGAGTCAATGGCCAGCCCGCGCGCGATGCCGATGACACGGGCGCCGGTGACCTTGGCGTTGCGACCCAGCATGATGACCAGCGGCCGGGTGAAGAAGTACGTGGTGAACACGTCGAGAAGGGTCGAGAGGCCCAGGAAGAAGGCGAACCCCTTGACCGTGCCCGCCGCCAGCAGCCACAGCACCAGAGCGGCGGCGAACGACACCGTGTCGGCCGCCAGCACCGTCCGGAAGGCGCCCTGGAAGCTCTTGTCCACGCTGGTGCGCACCGACCGACCGCTACGCACCTCGTCCTTTAATCGTTCGAAATACACGATGTAGGAGTCGACCGTGATACCGACCGACACGATCAACCCGGTGACACCCGACAGGTCCAGGGTGAGATCCAGCCCCGATCGACCGAGTATGGACACGATGGCGAAGAGCAGCGCGGCCGTGACGATCAGTCCCGAGACCACCACGATGCCGAGGGCCCGGTAGTAGAGGATCGTGTAGATGAGGACCAGCAGCAGTCCACCGATGCCGGCTCCCAGCCCGGCATTGAGCGACGACTTGCCATCGGTGGGCGACACCGTCGTCTGGTCGATGTTGACGAGCCGCACCGGCAGCGAGCCGTAGTTGAGGTCGAGGGAAAGGTTGGTGGCCGACGTCTGGGTGAAGCTGCCGCTGATCTGTACCTTGCCGTCGAAGGACGTGAAGGTCCCCTGGCCGGGCTGGGTCAGGGGAGCGGAGACCACCGTGCCGTCGAGGTCGATGCCGATGATCTCGTGGAAGTACTTGTCAGACAGTGTGTCCCACGCGTGCGACCCTGTACCGGTGAGCGTGGCGTTCACCACCCACTGGTTGTTCTGGAACTGGGCCAGGGCACTGGCCACGGCGGTACCGCTCAGTTCGGAGGGGCCGAGCAGATAGCGCTCTCCGCCCGCCCCTTGGAGGGGGACGAGCACCGTGGAGTGGGGATGGGCGTCGTCATAGTCGGGCGTCGTCGTCTGGTAGCTGGCCAGCACCGGGTCCGCACCGATGTTGGCGATGTTGGAGTTGCCGGAGGAATCCACCGTCAGATTCGGCTTCTGCAAGGAGTACTGGGCGGCCGAGGGGCCGCTCGGCAACGGGGGCAGCTTCGTGCCCTTCTTCGGTGCTGTGTACCCGGTCGATGCCGCCAATGCCGGACGAAATTGCAGCTGGGCCGTCTTGCCGATGAGGGCGATGACCTTCCCCGGGTCCTTCAGACCAGGCAGCTGCACCACGATGTTCCCACCCTGGGAGTTGACGTTGGCGCCGGCTACGCCGGCGGCGTCGACCCGGTTGCGGATGACGTTGATGGTGACGTTCTGCTGGCCGGCGTTGATGGGGTGGGCCGGCTTGTAGACGATCTCCGAACCGCCGGCCAAGTCGAGGCCGAGCTTGGGTGACCAGCCGGCCCCCAGGACGGCCGCCAGCAAGACGATCGTGACCGCCACGACCAGCGACAAGCTGATGACCAGTGAACGCTTCACCGTCCGCCTCCCTGTCCGGCCCCCGGCGCCCCGTCGGCCCCGGGCTTATCCTTGGTCTCGTCGTCATCACCGGCGTCGTGCTCGCCGGCGGGATCGTGCTCGCCGGCGGCATCGTGCTCGTCGGCGGAATCGAGCTCGCTCGGGTCGTGCCAGCCGGCCGCCTCGGCCACGCCGTCATGGCCTTCGTCGTGCCAGTTCTGCTCGGCCACGGAATTGGCATCGGGTTCGACGATCTTGCGGGCGATGGTGGAGCGCACCACCGTGATCCGTGTCCCTGGCGCCGTTTCGAGCGTGACCCGGTCGGGCTCGACGTCGAGCACGGTACCGAAGATGCCGGCCGCCGTGAGGACCTCGTCCCCGGCCGAGAGCTCCATCAGGGTGTCGCGCTGGCGCCGGACGGCCTGGGAACGGGGCCGGATGAAGAACATGTAGAAGACACCGGCGATGATGACGAAGAAGATCAGCTCGCCGATACCCGCCCCGCTCGTGGTGGTCTTCGTCGTCTTCGCCGCCGCCCATAGGGCGGCAAAGACAACGGTGGCTGTGGGCATGGTCAGGTCGTCTCCGGCTCGTTCGAGCTTTCGAGTTTACCCCAGGCACTCCCCGGGGCCTGGGCACCTGCGTTTCGTTTTCCCCCCCACGCAGGGACGATGTGCCTGTTTAGCAGGACGATGTCCCCGTTTCACCACAAGGTGGCCGCCCCCGTCACGGGGTTGGCACGGGGGTCGGGCATCCCCAGGTGGGCGAAAGCCCGGGCTGTCGCCACCCGACCGCGCGGCGTCCGCATGACGAGGCCTTGCTGGAGCAGATAAGGCTCGTAGGCGTCCTCGACGGTTTCTGTCTCCTCCCCGACACACTGGGCCAGGGTCACGAGGCCCACGGGGCGCCCGTCGAAGCGCCGGCACAGGGCGTCCAAGATGGCCCGATCGACCTTGTCGAGGCCGAGTTCGTCGACGCCGAACATCTCCAGACCCTCGGCCGCCAGTTCCGCCGTGATGGTGCCCTCGGCCCGTACCTCGACGTAGTCGCGGACGCGCCGTAGGAGCCGGTTGGCGATGCGGGGAGTACCCCGGGCCCGGTTGGCGATCTGCCACGCACCGATACTCGCCACCTCGACGCCGAGGATCCCCGCCGCCCGCGTCACGATGCCCTGGAGGTCCTCGGGGGCGTAGAGGTCGAGCCGGCCGAGGAAGCCGAACCGGTCGCGTAGCGGTCCCGTGAGCAGACCCGTACGGGTAGTGGCCCCCACGAGCGTGAACCGGGGCAGGTCGAGCCGGATCGATCTGGCCGTGGGGCCCTTGCCGATGAGGATGTCGAGCTGGAAGTCCTCCATGGCCGGGTACAGGACCTCTTCGACGGGCCGCGGCAGCCGGTGGATCTCGTCGATGAACAAGACGTCGCCGTGCTGCAGATCGGTCAGGATGGCGGCGAGGTCACCCGTGCGCACGAGCGCGGGGCCCGACGTGATGCGCAGGCCGACACCCATCTCGGCGGCCACGATCCCGGCCAGCGACGTCTTGCCCAGCCCCGGCGGACCGGCGAACAGCAGGTGGTCCACCGGCTGCTGACGGCGTCGCGCCGCCTCGAGCACGATGTGCAGGTGCTCGGTGAGCTGCGCCTGCCCGAGGAACTCCTCGAGCCGACGCGGACGCAGGCGGACCTCGTCAGCCAGGTCGGCCGGGTCCACCACCGGGTCGACGGGTCGGATCGATCCCTCTTCTGCTTCGACTGTTTCTTCTCTCGCGTCTTCTCTCCCGGCGCCCGGCGTCGCCACCACCGATTCGACACCGGGGACGGCCACCACCTCCCGGCGGCTCACCGGGCGCTCGCCAGCTCGCGCAAGGCCTGGCGCAACATCTCCTCCACGGCGCCGGCGTCGGGGACGTCATGCAGGGCGCGGCGGATCTCCTCCGGTCCGTAGCCGAGCTCGGCCAGCGCGGCCCGCACCTCGACGCGGGGCTCGGCCGTGGCGCCGGTGGACCCACCCGGTACGCCGGCGCCGGAAAACTCCGGCAGCTCCAGGCGTGTCCGCAGGTCGAGCACCAGTCGGGCCGCTGTCTTGCGCCCCACACCGGGCACCGCGCACAGCACGTCCAGATCCTCGTCGAGGACGGCCCGCACCAGGTCGGACGGCCGCAGCACACAGAGCACGGCGAGGGCCAGGGACGGTCCCACCCCGTGGGCCGACAGAAGGGCCTCGAAACACCGTCTCTCCTCGGTGGTGGAGAAGCCGTACAGGACGATGGCATCCTCGCGGACGTGCGTGTGGATATGCAGCGCCACATCGGAGCCGAGCTCGCCGGCGGTCACGAGCAGGGGGGCGGGCACGCTCACCCGGTACCCGACCCCGTGCACATCGACGAGCAGCTCGCCCTCCCCCGTCCGGGCGATCAGCCTGCCGCTCAGCCACCCGATCACGGTCGCCCCCCGCCGGCGGCGGCGATGGCCTGGCGCAGAGGCTGAGATGTCAGGTGGCAGACGGCCAGGGCCAGGGCGTCGGCCACGTCGGGGGGACTCGGGCGTTGCGGGAGCTCCAACAGAGCGGCGACCATGTTCTGCACCTGTTCCTTCGATGCGCTGCCGAAGCCGACGACGGCCTGCTTGACCTCGTTCGAGGTGTACTGCGCCACCCCGCATCCCGCCTCCACCGCCGCCACCAGCGCCAACCCGCCGGCCTGGCCCGTGGCCATGGCCGTGCGCACGTTGGTCTGGAAGAAGACGCGCTCGACCACCACGGCGTCGGGGCTCATCTCGGCCACCAGGGTGCGGAGCTCGGTGAACAGCGTGTGCAGGCGCTCGGGCAACGGCATCGCCGGGTCGGTCGTCACCACGCCGCCGGCGCTCGCCGTCAGGCGACTCCCGGAGCGCTTGACGAGGCCATAGCCGCAGCGCGACAGGCCGGGGTCGATGCCCAGGACGAACACGCGTTCGACTGTAGCAAGGGTGGCCCGGACACAGGTGGACCGTGGCCCGCTCCCGCCCGGCCGGGGCCGGCCGGTGCTTTCAGTCGATGGCGGCGGCCAGGACCTCGTCGGGGATGTCGAAGTTCGACCACACGTTCTGCACGTCGTCGTGATCGTCGAGGGCCTCGAGGAGACGCAGGACCTGACGGGCTTCGCCCTCCTGGGTCACCGGCACCGTGGTCGACGCCACCATGGCCGGCTCGGCCGAGTCGACCGTCATGCCGGCGGCCTCGATCCCGTCGCGCACGGCGATCAGGTCGGTCGGCGCCGCTGTCACCACCCACCGGTCCCCCTCGTCGCTCAGGTCCTCGGCGCCGGCCTCCATGGCCACCTCCATGAGCTTGTCCTCGTCGAGCGACCGTGGCAGTCCGATCACCGCTTTGCGTTCGAACTGCCACGACACGGCCCCCGGTTCGGCCATCGATCCACCGCTGCGGGAAAAGATGTTGCGGACCTCCGAACCGGTGCGGTTGCGGTTGTCGGTCAGTGTCTCCACCATGATGGCCACGCCTCCCGGTGCGTACCCCTCGTACGACACCTGCTCGTATCGCACCCCTTCGAGCTCGCCCGAGCCCCGCTTGATGGCGCGCTCGATGGTATCCATGGGAACAGACGCCGAGCGTGCCTTGTCGAACATGGAGCGCAGGTTGGCATTGGACGTCATGTCGCTGCCACCTTCACGGGCGGCCACTTCGAGCTGCCTGATCAGCTTGGCGAAGCTCTTGGCCCGCGCCTGGTCAACGGCGGCCTTGCGGTGTTTCGTGGTGGCCCATTTCGAGTGACCGGACATCGTCTACCGTCCCTTCTCCTCGATCATCGATACAAACAGCCGGTGCACCCTTCGGTCACCGGTGAGCTCCGGGTGGAAAGCGGCCACCAGCACCGGACCCTGGCGGCACAACACAGGCGTGGCCAGAGCGACGTCGGTGAGACCGCCGGGGATGGTGACACCCGGACCGGAACCGTCGGTGGCGTCGGCCGACGGTTCGACGACGGACAGGATCTCGACGTCAACACCGGTGGACTCGACCAACGGCGCCCTGATGAACACGGCGTGCAAGGGCTCGTGGCCGATGACGGGCACGTCCAGATCGCACTCGAAAGAGGCCAGCTGGCGCCCATAGCCGTTGCGCCGGACCGTCAGGTCGATAGCCCCGAAACAGGTCTGGTCCTGGCGCCCTCCGGTGACCGACGTGCCGAGCAGGATCATCCCGGCGCAGGTCCCGAAAACGGCCAGGCCGGCGGCGATCTCCTTGCCCAGCGGCTCGAGGAGTCCCGACGAGGCCAGGAGCATGGACATGGTGGTCGACTCGCCCCCGGGCAGGATGATGCCGTCCAGCCCCGGGAGGTCGGGTGGCCGGCGCACGGGCCGGCCGGCGATGCCGATGTCAGCGAGGGCGCGCAGATGCTCGGTGACGTCGCCTTGCAGAGCGAGGACGCCGATCTTCACCTGGAGGCACCTCGGGGGCCTTTACGAGTCGCACCGGGTCACCCCACTACCAGCCGCGTCCGGCCATGCGGGTGTCCAGTGTCGCGATCTCGAGTCCGGGCATGGACGCCCCCAGTCCCCGGCTCACCTTGGCCACGATCTGCGGGTCATCGTGATGCGTGGTCGCTTCCACGATGGCCCGGGCCCGGCGCGCCGGGTCTTCGCTCTTGAAAATGCCCGAGCCCACGAAAACGGCCTCCGCTCCCAGCTGCATCACGAGCGACGCGTCGGCCGGGGTGGCGATGCCTCCGGCACAGAACAGCGGGACCGGGAGCCGACCGGTCTCAGCCACCTCGCGCACGAGCTCGATCGGGGCCGACAGGTTCTTGGCCCAGACATAACGCTCGGCCGCGTCGGCTTGGGTCAGCGCTCCGATGTCGCCCAGGATCGAGCGCAGGTGGCGCACGGCTTCCACGATGTTCCCCGTTCCCGCCTCGCCCTTGGAGCGGATGAGACACGCTCCTTCGGAGATCCGCCGCAAGGCCTCGCCCAGGTTGGTGGCGCCGCACACGAACGGCACCCGGAAACCCCACTTGTCGATGTGATGCGCTTCGTCGGCCGGGGTGAGGACCTCGCTCTCGTCGATGTAGTCGACGGCCAGAGCCTCGAGGACCTGCGCCTCGGCGAAGTGCCCGATACGCGCCTTGGCCATCACCGGGATCGTGACGGCCTGCTGGATGGCTTCCACCAGTGCCGGATCGCTCATCCGGGCCACCCCGCCCTGGGCGCGGATGTCCGAGGGCACGCGCTCGAGGGCCATCACGGCCACGGCGCCGGCGTCCTCGGCGATACGGGCCTGTTCGTCGGTGACCACGTCCATGATCACGCCGCCGCGCAACATGTCGGCCAGGCCTCGCTTCACGGTGAACGTGGCCGTGTGGCGACTGCCGTCGGCGGCCGCTGGGCGCTCGGGCGTGGTGGGGGATTGAGGGGGTTTCGCTGATGCCGTGGGGGGGGCGTCGCTCATGGACTTCAGTCTACCGCCGGCGCCCCTCGGTCTTTCCGGCCAGATCTACCACTCATCCAGGGCGGCGATACGCACAGCGGCGTCGTCCAGCCCGCCGGTGACACCGCCCTGGGACCGGCGGCCGCCGGCCGCATCGGCCAGCGACACCGTCCACAGCCATCGGGTGACGTGCGCCACCCCCCGTCCCGCCAGGGGCGATGAAGGCGGCGACACGGGCCCGTCGATCATCAGGGCCAACGCCTGGCGCAGGCCCGGTGGGTAGCGGGTGATGGTCACGGCCCGTTGGTCGGTTCGGAATTCGCGGCCGCGTCCGGCCAGGGCGTGCACGAAGTTGGCCGTTCCCGGGAGTAACGACGCAAAGGGAAGGGCGACGGCGGCGGCCATGGTGGCGGGCACGATGTCGGCGCACTTCACATGCATCAACTCATGAGCGAGGACACCTTCGAGCTGCACGGGGTCGAGCGACTCCACCAGGCCCGACGTGACCACCAGAACGGCGACGCGACGTCGGCGACCGAGAACGAGGGCGTCGCGCGACTCGTCGGTCACCACGTAGACGGTCGGGAGGACGAGGCCCATGCTGGCGCACAGCCCCTCGACCTGGTTGAAGACACGGGCGTGCTCGTCCTCGTCGGCCAGCTCGGCGCGCAGGGCCCGCACGACCGCCGGCGTCGCACCCCACCAGGTCCCGATGGCGACGACGATGGCGACGACGACGCCGGCTACCACCCCGACCACCGGTCCGATCACCACCACGAGGATCACGGCAACGACGACGCCGACGACGACACCGGGAAGGGCGGCGATACCGAAACCCCGCCGACGGTTGCGGCGAGCCAGCGCCTCCTGCTCGTTCGGCGCCGGATGCCGCTCGATGGTGACCACCGGCTCGGCCACCACGGCGATCGGGCCTCTGGCCGATGTTGCCCTCGATCCCCCACCGCCGGCACCCGACCGGTTCGGACCCCCACCACCCGACCGGCTGCGACCGCTGCCGCTCTGTCCACCACGGCCGCCGCCGCTGCGTCCGCCGCCTCCTGCGCCTCGGCGGGAGTTGCCTCCCCGTGAACCGCCGCCTCGAGAACCCGAGTTGGAACCGCCGGACCGGGCGTTGGCCGAACCTCCGGTGCCGCCGCGGCCGCCCCCGCGCTGATTCGCAGAGGGGGGACGGCCACCACGGCGGCGCCCCGAGGACGACCCGGAGGACGATCCCGAGGAAGCGGCCATTGGTGAAGTGTAGGTGTCCTCTCTCAGCGCGCCGGTTGTCTGAGCGACAAGGCCGTCTCGTAGATCCCCACGTAACGCTCGGCCAGGCGGCTCATCGACCAGGTCGATGCGTGTTCGAACGCACCTTCGAGAGCGGCCGGGGCGGACGCCCCGGTGCCACAGGCGGCGTCGGCCAGGGCCCGGGCCAGGGCGTCGGCCAGGGCACCGGCATCGCCCGCAGGTACGAGCCGGGCATGGCCCCCGGCCACGAAGGCGTAGCCGGGGATATCGCTCGCCACCACGGCCGTCCGGGCCGCCATGGCCTCGAGAAGGACCATGCCGAAGGACTCGCCGCCGAGGGACGGGGCGCAGAACACCTGGGCTCCGCGCAGTCGGGAGGCCAACTCGCCGTCGTCTATGCGACCCAGCCACCTCACGCGGGCACCGGCCGGCGCGCGCGCCCGCAGCCTGTCGGTCTCGGGCCCGTGACCCACCACCCACAGGGTGACAGCGGCGTTCTCCTCGGCCACTCGGCCGAAGGCATCGAGCAGCACACCGAGGCCCTTGCGGCGCTCGTGACGGCCGACGAAGAGCACAGTGGGGCCATCGGTCGGCCACGGTTCGACCGACGCCAAGCGGTCCAGCTCCACTCCGTTGCCCACGACCTCGTAGCTCCCACCCAGAGCATCGACGGCCGTGGTGCGCGCCTCGGGAGACACCGCGCACCGGACATCGAGACGGCCGGCCGCCCACCGCGCCAGTGGACCCAACACCCGGTAGGCTGTGCTGGCTCCGGCGCGATGAAACGTCCCGATCTTGGGTTGCGGACACGCCACCAAACACGCGTAGCCGGCGCCGGGAGCCAGGGGCTCGTGCAAGTGCACGACATCGACCTCGCCTCCACGTATGGCCCGCACGGCCCGCACGGCGCCGACCGGTCCGAGAGAGACCGGAGCCACCGAGCCGTTGGCCGGCACCGGTAACGACCGACCGAGCACCACCACCTTCGGACCCGGGCCCCCCTCTTCGACGGGGCCATCGGCCGGAGCCAGAACCATGGCGTCGTGACCGATCGCACCGAGGGCCCGAGCCAATCCGAGCACCTGGCCCTGAACACCGCCGGGCTGACTGAGGCTGTACGGACAGACCAGGGCGATGCGCACGATCGGCCCGTCAGGTGCCGTCGGCCGTCGGCGGAGCGGTGTCGAGCGAAGCGCTTTCGGGCAGGGGGGACTCGCCCCGGTCACTGGGCCAGTTGGGCTGGAAGAGATTACGCACCTTTCCTACCTGCCTCTTTCTGGCCGAATCTACCTCTGACCTAGCCTTTAGCTCTACAACGCTCATCGACGTTTTGCACCGTTTCTCAACCTGCTGAGGACTGATCGAGGACCGCTGCACTGCACTGCCCCCTGCTCGTCTAACACTGATCGTCCTTCCATCTTCACCGACGGCACCGTCGGGTACCGGGGAGGGGGCGGCTTCAGGCACTCCCATAGGATTCCGAGGCGTGCGTGGGCATGAGTGGACTGGAAGGCAGACGCCACTCTGATTCAGGAGATTCTGGACTCGGAGTTCAACATGACTGGTGACCTGGCACACGCCGTTGATGGACCGCCGCCGAACGTGAGGCGGACTCTGTATGAACAGGCCAAGGGCGAACTGTTCCGGCAGGAAGAAATATCCCAAAAGCTCCGTGCTCGATTCGGTTTGCTCCTCAAAGACCCCCGTCGAGGCCATGTGGACGGCGGCGCGCCCGGGGGGTGCCGCTCCCACCGGGGGGTGATGATCAGAGATGCACCGGTCCCCGCCGCGTGAGATCGGCTCCGACCGGCGGGTAGCGGGGGTCACCCGCCGGTCGGAGCCGACTTGACCGCCCCGTCGAGGGGTTCTGCCGAGGCTCAGCCCTTGACCGTCAGTGGAAATTCGGCCGTGTTGGACAGACCCAGACCGGACAGCGAGGCGCTCACCACGACTTGGACCTTCTGTTTTCCGCTCACCCCGGACGGCACGGTGAAACTTCCGGAGATCTTCGGGAAGGTGAGCGTGGTCCCGTCGTAACCGGCCGGTGCCACCGAGATGGTGTTGGCCGCCGGTACGGACACGCGGTGCCGCCCGAAATTCACGGTCACGGTCGGTGCCGGTGCGGAGCCGCCGGCGAGCAACCCTTCGAGGGCCAGCAAGGTGGCCACCCACCAGTAGGTAGTGGCGCCGGGGGCGTCCGAGACCGTGACCAGTTGCCCGGGCCTGGCCTTCTTGGCCGAGAAGGCCAGTGTGGGATTAGGGGGAAGAAGCGGAAAGCCGGTGTATTCGAGGACAGCGCTCCCGGCGCCCACCGGTTTCTGGGTCGTCAGATCGACCATGGCCAGAGCGCAACCGATGAGGCCGGCATTAAATTCGGCTTGGCTCGGGGGGCAGGTGGCGTTGGGGTCGGTGGCCTGGACGGAGGGCACCGTGTAGGTGAAGCTCAGGTCGCCGCTGAGGTCGGAGACCTCGGGGGTGAACGAGGTGGCGTCGATCTCCGGCAACGCCGCCAGGGCGCCTTCGAACGTGCCGACCCCGAGGGAGCCGCCCGACAACAGCGCCTCCGCCTTGGGGTCGATGCCGATGAGAAGGCTCGCCTGCAAGATCAGATACGGGTTCAGCGCCGGCAGACCGGTGCAGGAGATGGGAATCTTGGTTCCGGCCGCGACACCCTGCAGGAGTGGAATCGTTTGGCCCCTGAAGGTGCAACGCGGCCCCGCCACCGCCGCCGCCGGCGTCGCTGTGCTGGCGACACCCATGGCCACGCACGAGAGAGCGAGTACGACCGATACCAGCCTCATTGTCCACTGACGACCCCGCATCGTTGGGGACTCCTTCCGGTCCAGGGGGAGAAGGCGTCGCCCGTCACCACGCCAGAATTCGCCGCAGCTGATCTCCCCTTCCACTATCGATCGCCACCGCTGTGGTCGGAACCCGGAAATCACCTGGACACGGGCAGGTGATTGCACCTGGTCCGGGGGCGGGGCGCGCCTACATCCCGGTCGGCTCGGGACCGGACGCCACTGCGGCCGAGGGGACGAAGACGTCGAGGGCGTGCGGGCGCCGGGCCACCTCCTCCCGCAGGGCGCGGGTGATGCGGTCGCGTTCGGCCGTCGGGCGGCGGCGGCTGAGTACGCCGTCTTCTTGAAGGCGTATGCCCATCTGATACCGACCGACAACGATCGTGCCCGCAGTGTCCTGCAGGCGGCCATCACTCAAACTGCTGAGGACTCACGGAGGCCCAACGAGGTCGGCTGAGTCCTACTTGGCCTCTTTACCCGGGCCTTTGGAACAATCGCCGTCGCTCGGCCAGTTGGGCTGGAAGAGGTACCACTGGTCAGGGGCGCGACGAATCAGGCGCTCCAGATCGTGGGCCACCTGTTGGGTGACCCGCGTCACATCGGCACGCAGGTGGCCGGTGCGCTCGGCGGGCACCGGCGGCAGGATGACCCCGGTGTGGTGGCGGCCCGGGCCGCCGTAGACAGCGGCGGGCAGGAGCGCCGCTCCGGTGCGCAGGGCCAGGGTGGCCGGTCCCCCCGGCAGCGTGGTCCGCTCCCCGAAGAACTCGACCTCGACCCCATTGCCGACCAGGTCCCGATCGCACAACAGCCCGACCAGGCCACCGCCGCGCAACGTCCGCAGCAGGACACCTCCGGCTTCGGGCCCGAGCGCCACGATGGTGAGCCCGAGCGCCTGGCGCTGCGAGACCATCCAGTCATACAGCTGCGGCGGGTTGACCGGTTCGGCCACCGCCGTCATCGGGTAACCCTGAAGGTTGAGCCAGGCTCCTCCCCATTCCCACCGCCCCAGATGGGGCAGGGCCAGCACCACCCCCTGGCCGGCAGCCATGCCCGTTACCAAATGCTCGTAGCCCGACTCGACATGCATGCGCGACTGGATGACCTTCGGGTCAACGGCCGCCAGCCGGGCTCCTTCGAGCCAGTAGCGCGCGTAGTTGAGAAAGGCGCGCCGAGTCCACGTCCGCACTTCGGCGTCGGTCAACCCGGCCCCGAAGACGCGTCGCAGATGGCGTGCGTAGTAAGCGCGGGAATCGCGGCGAGCGGCGGTCAGGGCCAGGCCGACCGCCGTGGCCGCCGCCTCCACCACCGGCTCGGGCAGGCGCTGCATGGCCGTGCCGAGCCCGCGGTAGATCAGGTACGTCGCCCGGGCGCGGGCGTCGGCCGTCGGCCACGGCTCCACAGGAGTATCGGGGCGAAGTGTGCTCAGGACCCGCCGGTGCCGGACCGACGTCCGGCCCGTTCACGCGGGTGTGCAGCGCGACGGGCGCGCCAGATTCGGCCCGAGCGACTGGCCAGCACGCTCTGGCGCCGGGAGCGCCAGCGTCCGAGAGGTTGATCGGCCCGCTGGGGCTGGACGAAATGCACGCCGGTGGCGCCGCGCTGGGCACGCGTCTCCCGCCAGGTCCGCCAGCGTGAGTCGACCCGGGCGGCGCGACGACGGGCGTCGCTGCGGGCGGGACCGACACGGGCAGGGCGAGCGGCCGGAACCCGCACCGGGCCTTCGGCCTCCTGCCAGACCCGCACGAACCGTCCGATGGCCGTGGCCATGATCAGTCCGAAGAACACCCACAGGGCGGGGACGAACGCCCCGGCCGACACGGCTCCGGCGATGAAGCAGAACCCGAGCATGATGAACCGCTCGGCGCGTTCCATGAGGCCGCCCTTGGCCGACAGACCGAGAAGCTCCGCCTTGGCCCGCTGGTACGAGATCAGCGCCGTGAGCGCCAGGATGGCGAAGGGCAGCAGGACGAGCTGACCGTCGTGGTGGGCGGCCAGATACCACGACACGCCGCCGAAGAGAAAGGCGTCGGAGACGCGGTCGGCCACCGAGTCGAAGAAAGCACCGCGTATCGAAGCGGTGCCGGCCGCCTTGGCCACCGGCCCGTCGAACAGGTCGGGGAGGCCGGTCGGGAAGAGCAGGATGATCCCGTAGACAAGGTGGCCCGAACCCACGGCGACGGCGGTGACAACCGACATGACCAGGCCGAAGATGGTGAGCACGTCGGCGGTGACGCCGGTCCGGACGAGCGCCTGACCCACCGGCTTCGTCGTACGGTCCACGGCGTGCCGCCAGCGACCATCGAACATGATGCGGGTTTCCTCCTCGCGACTGACTTCCCTAGCTTACCATCGGGCCGTTTGCCGCCCTCGGACTCGTCCTCCCTGGTCGGCGGGTCGAGACGGCCCGAAATTCACCCATGACGAGATCGGGGCGCTGCCATTAGGCTGGGCGTCCCGACGGTGGTCAACGCCGGCGGCGGTCGAGCGAGGGGAGGTGCTCGGGGTGACCAGCTTTCCACCGTCGCGCATCCGTAACGTTGCCCTGGTCGGACACAACGGGGCGGGCAAGACGACACTGGCCGAGGCTCTTCTGTTCGCCACCGGTGCCATCACGAGGGCCGGGAAGGTGGACGACGGATCTACGGTCTGCGATTTCGAGCCCGAAGAGATCAAACGACATATGTCGATCTCGCTATCACTCGCCCCCATCGTGGTGGGCGACGTCAAGATCAACCTGATCGACACCCCCGGATACGCCGACTTCTTCGGCGAGGTGCGCGCCGCCTGCTCGGTCGTCGATCTGGTGGTCGTCGTGGTGAGCGCCGTCGACGGCGTCGAAGCCCAGACCGAAGCGGCGTGGGAGCTGGCCGCCGAGCTCGGACTGCCGCGCCTGGTCTTCATCAACAAGCTCGATCGTGAGCGCGCCAGTTTCGACCGGACCCTGGCCGGTCTCCAGGAGCGCTTCGGCGCCGGCATCGCCCCTCTCGAACTGCCCGTGGGAGAAGAAAACGAGTTCCAAGGCATCGCCGACCTGCTCACCGACAGCGCCCTGCTCTACGACGGTGGGTCGCCGCGCCAGGCGCCGATTCCCGACGATCTGGCCGAGTTGGAACATCAGGTACGCGAGCAGCTGGTCGAAGGGATCGTGGTGGGCGACGACTCGCTCATGGAGCGCTACCTCGAGGGCGAGATCCCGTCCACTGACGAGCTCGAGGCCACGCTCGCCTCGGGGGTGGCGGAGGGCCTCGTCTTCCCCGTCGTGTGCGGGTCGGCCGCCACCGGCGTGGGCATCGACCGCTTGGCCTCGCTTCTGGCCGAGATCGCCCCGTCGCCGGCCAATCGGCCACCGGTGAAGGTACGCGCCGGGGATACCGAGCAAGAGGTGGCGTGCGATCCCGCCGGTCAACCCCTGGCCCGGGTCTTCAAGACCATCTCCGACCCCTATGTGGGCAAGATCTCTCTCCTGCGGGTCCTGTCGGGCACCATCCGTCCCGACTCGGTCCTCTCCAACCCCCGCAACCACTCCGAGGCCAAGCTCCATGTCCTGGAGCTCCTACGGGGCAAGGAAGCGGAACCCGTGAACGAGGCCCAGGCCGGTGACCTGGTGGCCGTGCCCAAGCTCTCGGACACCGCCACCGGCGACACCCTCGCTCCCAAGGGCACCCCGGTCATCGTGCCGGGACCGGCGCCGGAGCCGGTGGCCCTGGCCGTCGCCATTCGGCCCAAGTCCAAAGGCGACGAGGACAAGCTCATGACCGGGCTGCACCGTCTCCAGGACGAAGACCCCGCCCTCCTCGTCGAGCGTGTCGACGAGACCCACCAGACCATCCTGCGCGGGACGGGCGAGACCCACCTGGCCGTGGCGGCCGAACGGCTCCACCGCAAGTTCGGGGTCGACGTCGAGACCGAAGAGGTACGCATCCCCTACCGGGAGACGATCTCGAAGCAGGCCGAAGCCGAGGGCCGCTACAAGAAGCAGACCGGCGGGCACGGGCAGTTCGGCGTGGCCTCTTTGCGCATCGAGGCCCTCGAACGCGGTGAGGGCTTCCACTTCGTCGACCAGATCGTGGGCGGCGCCATCCCCCGCCAGTACATCCCGGCGGTGGAGAAAGGCGTGCTCGAGGCCATGTCGCTCGGGGGCATCTTCGGCTACCCCGTCGTCGACGTGCAGGCCACCGTGTACGACGGCAAATTCCACGCCGTCGACTCGTCGGAGATGAGCTTCAAGATGGCCGGATCGCTGGCCTTTCGCGAAGCCATGGCCAACGCCGGTCCCGTCCTGCTGGAGCCGATCTCGCGACTCGAGGTCACCGTCCCGGCTTCGATGCAGGGCGAGGTCCTCGGTGACCTGAACTCGCGGCGCGGTCGCGTGCAGGGCACCGATACGGCCGACGGCGGACGCCAGGTGATCACGGCCCTGGTCCCCACAGCGGAGATCCAGCGCTATGCCGTCGATCTCCGCTCGCTCACCGGTGGACGCGGCCGTTTCCAATCCGCACACGATCACTACGACGTCATGCCGGCCAACCTGACCGAGCGCATGATGAAGATCAAGGTGGACGCCTGAGCATCGCCCACGAGGATCTCGTGATCGACCCCGTCAACACCGGGGGCTACGACGATGTCCTTGCTCTCATCGCCGACTACCAACGCTTCTACGGCGTCGACACACCCGACCCGCAACGCAACCGGGAGTTCTTCGCCCGATTTCTCGGGAAGAGTGAAGCCGGCTGCATCCTCGGAGCGAGAAGCGGCGGCCGACTCGTGGGCTACGCCTGCCTGTACTTCTCACCGTCATCGGTCGACGCCATGGACATCGTCATCCTGAACGACCTCTACGTCGTCCCCGATGCGCGCGGTGCCGCTGTCGGCCGTCGTCTCATCGAGGCCACCACGGCGGTGGCCCGTTCCCGCCACGTCGAGCGCGTGCGGTGGTCCACCGCCATCGACAACCGACGTGCCCAGCGTCTCTACGAACAGATGGGAGCCCAGCGCTCCACCTGGTTCGAGTACGAGGTCGTCGTCGAACCGTCAGACCGGTGACCTCGTCGTCGTCGCTTGGGCCCACAGGTCGGGAAGGTTGGCGAGGACGTCGAGGAATGCTCTTCTTTCAGTGGCCAGGTCGTGACGAGCAGCCTCATCGGCTGCCTGTTGACGGATCCGCTCCACAACCGTCGTGTCAGCCGTCCATGCCGCTTCGGCTTGGCCAACGATGGCGTCGAAGTCGTAGGCGGCGAACCAACATGTCTCGCCGTCTCTACAGAACGACCTGTTTCCGACGCTGTCCGGGCATACCACCACGGTGCCTAAAGCCATGGCTTCGAGTGCGGGCAGATAGAAGCCCTCGTGTAGGCGGGGAACGAAGACCGCTAGTCGAGATCTGGCCAACACGGCCAGAAACTCTTGGCGGGGCACGAACCCGTCGATGACGTGAATACGACGGTCTGGACGCTCGAGGCGGGCCGCGACCTCACGCGTGAACTGGGGTCGCTTGTTACCGATGACAGCGATGTCGATATCACGCGAGGCGAGCGGTCTCGATAAGTCGACGTGCACGTCAATGGCGTTCGGAATGGTGATGATCGGTCCACAAACCTCCCCGGTCGCACGAATCGCGTCTGTCACCTCGCGGCTGACGCAGATGCGGACAGCGGGAAACCGGAGAAAACTTCGCTTTGGGTCGTGCTCACTGGCATGACGAATATGCTGAATCAGATTGATGACGGGAAGGTCCGGACGTGACCGACGACGGCGAGACAGATGATTCCAGTTCATTCCGGCAAGGAAATACACTTGGGCATCGACGTGGTCCCCACGACCGGCCACCGTGTTCTGCGGCTGGCTCCAGGGGTTGTCCGCAGACAATTGACGATCCCGCGTGCGCAGGACGGCTCGGTGATGGGGGGAGTCATTGACATGTTGAAAGTAATGCCACACCTTGAGGTCGCCCCCATTAATCCTGGTTTGACCACGAACCTGGGAGAACGCTCGAAAGAACAACACCACCGCTCGATCATCGATCTCCACTCCCGAGCGCACCGTGTAATCCTATCCTTCGGGCTCGACGATCCTCGACGTCGTCTGCCTTCGCTCGGTCAAAATCGACTCGATCAGTTGCCTCAGCCCGGCGGCCACGCATCGTGAAGCTTCTGCCAGCTCCGAGGCAGGGACTCAGGGAGGACCCGCACGCCGGCCACGGCCGTCATGAAGTTCGTATCGCCGGACCATCGGGGCAGGACGTGCAGGTGGAGGTGTCGGGGAATGCCGGCGCCCGCGGCACGACCCAGATTGGCACCCACGTTCAGGCCGTCGGGGTCATAGGCGGCGTCGAGAGCGGCCGCCGCGGTGCGCGTCGTCTCCCACAGATCGACCGACTCGTCCTGGGTCAGTCCGGCCAGTGACGACACATGGCGGACGGGCGTCACGAGGAGATGGCCACTGGCGTACGGATAGGCGTTGAGTACCGCCAGAGTGAGCTCACCGCGCCACACGACGCCGTTCTGCTCGCTCGGATCCCCCGATGCCGCTATCCGGCACAAGACACAGTCCTCTTCGGTTCCGTTGCGCTGCGCCGTGCTGGCGGAGGCCACATAGTCGTGGCGCCAACCGGCCCACAGTTGATCCAGACTCATCGCGCTTCGGGGGATCCTTTGGCCTCGACTTCGGCCACCACGGCGGCCACGAACTCATGGAGGGCGACGCCGCGCCGTGGGCGATCGGAGCCGCGGGCGTTCACCCCGACCGACCCGGCGGCGACGTCGTCATCACCCACCACCACGATGTAGGGAACCTTCTCCATCTTCGACCGCCGGATCCGCCCACCGAGCGGTTCATGGGCGGGGTCGACCGTGGTACGCAGTCCGGCCTGGCGACAGCGCTCCGCCACCTCCTCGGCGTACGAATTGTGGTCGTCGCGCACCGGGAGCACCACCACCTGAATAGGCATGAGCCATGTCGGCAAGGCGCCGGCATAGTGCTCGAGGAGGATGGCGAAGAACCGCTCCACCGAGCCGAACAGGGCGCGGTGGATCATGACCGGGCGGTGCCGGGCATTGTCGGCTCCGACGTACTCGAGTCCGAAGCGCTGGGGCAGGTTGTAGTCGAGCTGGACGGTCGACACCTGCCAGAAACGACCGATGGCGTCGCGGGCCTGGACGGAGATCTTGGGCCCGTAGAAGGCGCCGCCACCCTCGTCCATCACCAACTCCAGACCTTTCCCCAAGGCCGCCGCCCGTAGCGCCTCGGTGGCGTCGTGCCAGTCCTCGTCACTGCCGATGGCCTTGCCCTCGGGCCGGGTGGACAACTCGAGGTAGAAGTCGTCCAGTCCGAAGTCACGCAGCACGTCGAGGACGAAGGTGAGAAGCGAATCGAGCTCACCGGCCATCTGCTCCCGGGTGCAGAAGATGTGGGAGTCGTCCATGGTGAGGCCGCGCACCCGCGTGAGGCCGTGGACGACACCTGACTTCTCGTATCGGTACACCGTCCCGAATTCGAACAGCCGCATGGGAAGCTCGCGGTAAGAGCGTTGCCGGCTGCGGAAGATGAGGATGTGCATCGGGCAGTTCATGGGCTTCAGGTAGTAACGCTGGCCCTCATCGAGCTCCATGGGCGGGAACATGCCCTCGGCGAACGACTGCAGATGGCCCGAGATCTCGAACAGCTCCGACTTCGTGATGTGGGGCGTGTAGACGAATTCGTAACCCCCTTCCTCGTGGCGCTGGCGCGAATAGTCCTCCATCAGCCGGCGGATCGTGGCTCCCTTGGGATGGAAGACGGCCAGCCCCGACCCGATCTCGCTGGGGAACGAGAACAAGTCGAGCTCGGCCCCGAGACGGCGGTGGTCGCGGCGTTCGGCCTCCTCGAGCCGGCGCACATGGTCGGCCAGAGCCTTGTCGGTCTCCCAGGCGGTGCCGTAGATCCGCTGGAGCTGAGGCCGCTTCTCGTCGCCGCGCCAGTAGGCGCCGGCCACGCGCAACAAGGCGAAGTGACCGAGGCGGCCCGTGGACGGGACGTGTGGCCCCCGACACAGGTCGACGAAAGCGTCGGTGTTGCGGTATGTGGTCACCACCGCCGCGCCGGGGGCGATGTCGGCCGACGCTTCCGCCTGCAGGGCGGCGTCACCGGCAACCCCGGAGATGATCTCGCGCTTGAAAGGTTGGTCGGCGAAGAGAGCCAGACCTTCGTCGAACGAATGCTCCTGGCGCACGAAGGACTGGTCCTCGGCCATGATCTCGCGCATGCGGGAGGCGATGCGTTCGAGGTCGTCGTCGCTGAAGGTGGCGCCGCCCGGCAGCGAGAAGTCGTAGTAGAAGCCATCGGTTATGGCGGGGCCTATGGCGTACTGGGCCCCCGGCCACAGATCGAGCACCGCCTGGGCTAGCACATGCGACGTCGAGTGACGCAGAATTGTCCGTCCGGCATCGCTGTCGACGGTGACCACGGCCACCGCCGCTCCGTCGGGTAACACGGTGTCGAGATCGACCTCGGCGCCGTCGACGGTGCCGGCCACGGCGGCGCCGGCCAGCCGCTTGCCGATGGACGAGGCCAGGTCCAGCGTCGTCGAACCCTCCGGCAGTTCCTTGGTCGAACCGTCGGGGAGCCGGACTGTGATTACGCCTGCCATCGTAGGTGCCTCGGTGGTCGTGCCGCCGGGACTACTGCTCCGGCGGTCGGTCGGAGGTCACAGGCTAACGCCCAGCAGGGCGGCCCCTTGCGACACTCCGGCGCCGCCGGCGGCCACCACATCGAGTACCTCGAGAGCGCCCGGTGCGTCGAGGTCGTCGTCGAGACGGCGACGCACCTCATCGATACCGGCGGCGCCGTGCCCGGCACCACGCCAGAGCTCGAGACGCGCCGCGGCCCGACCGAGGCCGGCCTCTTCCCATTCCCAATCAGGTCGGTAATGGTGCTCGAGCAGGGCCAGACGAATGGTCATCGGTTCCCAATCCTTCAGCAGATCCCCGACGAACACGAGGTTGCCGAGCGACTTCGACATCTTGGTCCCCTCGAGCCCGACCATGCCGACGTGGAACCAGTGGCGGCAGAACGTCTTGCCCGTCACCGACTCCGACTGGGCCGACTCGCACTCGTGGTGGGGAAAGATCAGGTCGCGCCCGCCGCCGTGCAGGTCGATGGTCTCGCCCAACTCGCGGATGGCCAGGGCCGAACACTCGATATGCCAACCGGGACGCCCGGGGCCCCAACGTGACTGCCACGCCGGTTCGTCGGCGGCCGACCGCTGCCACAGGACGAAGTCCAGTGGGTCCCGTTTGTTGGGGTCGTCGGGTTTCCCGCCCCGCTCGGCCGCCAGCTCGAGCATCTCCGGACGCGACAGGTGACTCACCTGCCCGAACGGGGCGAAGGAGGACACGTCGAAGTAGACGGATCCTGCCGATTCATAGGCATGGCCGCCGTCGAGGGCGGCCCCCACAAGGCTGAGGATCTCGGGAATGGCCGATGTGGCGCGGGGTTCGCGGTACACGGGGAGGAGGCCGATCACCTGCATGCTGGAATCGAAGCGGGCCATCTCTTCGGCGGCGAGGTCGAGGTAGTGGACTCCCAATTCCCTCGCTCGGCGCAGGATGTCGTCGTCCACATCGGTCACGTTGCGCACCAGGCGCGTCTCGTGCCCGGCGTCGCGTAGCCGGCGCTGCAGGAGATCGAAGGTCAGGTACACCTGGACATGCCCCATGTGCGCGCTGTCGTAGGGCGTGATGCCGCACGAGTACATGGTGACGATGGGACCGGGCTCGAAGGGCACAATGCTCTGGCGGGCGGTGTCGTAGAGCCGCATCACGGCAAGCGCGCCGGGGTGCGCGGCGGGACTCGGCTGTTGTGATCGAGCCCGAAGAGCCCCATTGTGCTGTGTGCCTTGTAACGGATGTTCAAGGTGACGAGCACGGCTGTGAACGCCTCGATGGCCGACGCCGAGGCCAGGCCACCGGCGTCGAGGGGCCGGAGCCCGGGGATCAGTGCCACGAGGGCCATGGTGGTTTCGGTCGCCTCGGGCTGATCGGAGCAGACGAGAACATCGGCCTCGAGCCTGTGCTCCAGGTCGGCCAGGACGCGGGCCGGGAGATGATGGGCGGCCGCCGCCACCAGGGAATCAGGCAGGGCGGCGGCCACGGTGGCGGCCACCGATCCGCGCGGCGGGATCACCGCCAGCATGTCGGTGCCCTCCCGCACGAGGGCGTTGGCCACACAGACCACCACCTTGCCCCTCAAGTGCTCAGCGACGTCCTGGACGGTGGACACAGCCGCCTCCCACGGGGTGGCCATGACGACGACATCGGCGTCGGCGGCGCCAGCATTGCCGGCACCGTCGATCGAGAGATCCCGCCGATTGGGCCATGCGGCCAGAATCTCGGCCGCCACCGACCGGGCCCGTTCGACATCGCGCGACCCGAGGGTGACCGAGGTCCCCGCCGCCGCCAGCCGCAACGCCAAGCCCCGACCGAGGGGGCCGGTACCTCCGAGGATGCCCACGCGCATGCGACACCCTTGCACACCGCGCCCGGGGGGCCGCCACTCCGGTCGACGCGGCATTAGGGTCCGTGGCCGTGGGACTCCTCGACGGCAAACGCATCTTGATCACCGGCGTCCTCACCGACGCATCGCTCGCTTTCAGCGTGGCGCGCCTGGCTCAGCAAGAGGGGGCTGAGGTCGTGTTGTCAGGGGCCGGACGGGGCTTGTCGCTCACCAAGCGGGTGGCCCGCAAGCTTCCCGACGCCGTCGACGTGCTCGAGATCGACGTCACCAACCCCGATCAACTGGAAGCGGCGGCGGCCGATCTCACCGAGCGGTGGGGACGGCTAGACGGGCTGCTGCACGCCATCGGCTTCGCCCCCGCCGATTGTCTGGGAGGCGACATCATGCGCGCCGGATGGGACGACGTGGCCGTGGCCCTCGAGATCTCCGCCTACTCGCTGAAGGCCCTTGTCGGCGCCCTGCGTCCGCTCCTCGTCGCCGCCGGCGGCTCGTCGGTGGTCAGTCTCGACTTCGACGCCCGCGTGGCCTGGCCCGCCTACGACTGGATGGGGGTGGCCAAGGCGGCGCTCGAGTCACTGTCGCGCTATCTGGCCCGTGACCTCGGGCCAGACGGGGTGCGGGTCAATCTGGTGGCGGCCGGACCGGTGCGGACGATGGCGGCCAAATCCATCCCGAGTTTCGCCGGCTTCGAAGCCACCTGGGCCGAGCGCGCCCCGCTCGGGTGGGACGTCAACGACGCCGAGCCCGTGGCCCGGGCCTGTGTCGCTCTGTTGTCGGACTGGTTCCCCGCCACCACGGGCGAAATGGTCCACGTGGACGGCGGGGTCCATGCCATGGGGGCGTGACATGACGGCAGGCGTCCCCGCCGTCCGGCACGCGTCCTGTCACGATTCGGACAGGATCTGGTACAGCTCCTTGCTGGTGGTGCGGATAGCCGTGGCGGCCCGCTCGATCTGCGTTGCGTCGGCGGTCTGAGCCACCTGCTTGGCCGCCGCGAACAACTGTGCCGCGGCCTTGCGCAACGCCAGGTTCGGGCTGTCGGCCTCGGGCCCGGACTCCCAGGGAGCCGCCCCGAAGCGCTCGACGCGCTCGGCCGCCTCGGCGCGACCGGCGTCGGTGAGGGCGTACACACGCTTGTCGTCACGCTCCTCCATCTTCACCAGGCCCTCGTCCTCGAAGAGCTGCAGGGTCGGGTACACCGAGCCGGGGCTCGGACGCCACGTTCCCGCGCTCTTCTCCTCGAGCCGGCCGATGAGCTCGTACCCGTGGCCGGGTCCGTCGCCCAGCGCCACCAGCAGCGCCGTGCGGATGTCGCCCCGGCGCATGCGCCGATGGCCGCCACCACGCCAGGCCCCGCCCCCCCATTCCGCCGCCCGCTCGGCCAGCAGGTCGTGCCCGATCTCACGGCGTCTCGGGCCTCGCATCTGTTTCTCGTGCAATCTGTCTCTGTGCATCTATCGATGATCCTCCTGGACCTTGTCGTCTGACCACAAGAAATGGTCGACATGTTGTGATCTATTACGATATATCGTAACCGATCGCTTGTCCAGTGTATTCGTGGGACCGGACGGCCCGGGCCAAGGCGAACAAGAGCGCCAGTGGCGTCGCCGTGTCTTTCGCCGGCGGGACCCGTCGGGGGCAGCACCGGTCCGACCACGGATGTCCCGCCCAAGTGTCTTGGCCCAGCCAGGGGCCCTGCAAAAGGGCCAGCACTGAGTACGACCACGATCATTCTGTGGTCGGCCGCGACACACCGGACCGAACTCAACAGCGAAGGGCGACGCCCGGCGCCGTCCCCTGCTGATCTGGCGCTGCACATGCGGCGAGGCTGATCCTGCGCCGCCGGTCAGCGTTGCAGCGATTTCACCTCGAGGAACTCCTCCAGTCCGAAGCGCCCGAGCTCACGGCCGATACCCGACTGCTTGTATCCACCGAAGGGTGCCGTGGCGTTGAACCCCCCACCGTTCACCTCGACCTGCCCGGCACGGACCTGGCGGGCGACGCGCTCGGCGTGCTCCTTGTCCCCCGCCCATACCCCGCCGGCCAGGCCGTACACGGTGTCGTTGGCGATCATGATCGCCTCTTCCTCGGTGTCGTACGGGATGATCGACAGCACCGGCCCGAAGATCTCCTCCTGGGCGATGGTCATGTCGGTGGTCACGTTGGAGAAGACGGTGGGGCGCACGAAGAACCCCTTGTCGAGGCCGTCGGGTGACTCGGCCCCACCGGTGAGGAGCTTGGCGCCTTCGGATTCTCCCTTGTGGATGTACCCGCGCACGCGCTCGCGTTGGGTGGCCGACACGAGCGGGCCGAGGCGTGTGCTGGCGTCGAAGGGATCGCCGGTCGTGTAGGTCTCGGCCGTCTTCACGGCCAGGTCCTCCACCTCGGCCAGACGCGACCGGGGAACGATCATGCGTGTCAGCGCCGAGCACGTCTGGCCCGAGTTCATATAGGCGGCGGCGACGCCGGCGGGGATGGCGGCCTCCAAGTCGGCGTCCTCCAGGATGACGTTGGGCGACTTGCCCCCGAGCTCGAGGGCCACCCGCTTGACGCTCTCGGCCGCCAGCTGCATGACGCGCTTCCCGGCCCGGGTGGAGCCGGTGAACGACACCATGTCGACGAGCGGGTGCGAGGCGATGGCCTCGCCCACCACCGGACCGACACCGGTGACGAGGTTGAACACCCCGGCCGGAAGGCCGACCTCGTCGAGGATCTCGGCCAGGATGAAGGCGTTCAGCGGTGCCACCTCACTCGGCTTCAGGACCACCGTGCAGCCCACCGCCAGGGCCGGCGCCACCTTGGCGGCGATCTGGTGCAGGGGGTAGTTCCACGGTGTGATGGCACCGACCACGCCGATGGGCTCCCGCACGATGAGAGAGCTGCCCATCTCCTCCTCGAAGTTGAAATCGGTGGCCAACTGGGCGGCCGTGGCGAAGCTCATGACGGGGAGGCCGACCTGGATGAGGTTGGACAAGGTGAAGGGCATGCCCACCTCTTGGGCGATGAGCTTGGCGATCTCCTCGGTACGGGCCGACAGACCCTCCTGGACCCGCGCCAGCATTTTCCCCCGCTCCTCGGCCGATGTCGCCGACCATGCGGGAAAGGCGGCGGCGGCGGCCCGCACGGCCCGGTCCACGTCCTCGGGCGTCCCCTCCGGGATGCTCCCCATGACCTCTTCGGTGGTCGAATTGATCACCTCGAGCGTGCCCTTGCCCGTCGAGGGCACCCACGCACCGTCGATGTAGAGCTTGTCCCGGACCTCCATGACGCCTCCCTGATCTCGGCTCGACCGGCCCACGCGGATCGCGTGCGCTGATACGGCGATGTTACGCCGGGCCGGCTTGGCCTTGCCTGTGCGCCGGCTGAAAGATCAGCCCGGGTCGGGAGTTGGGCCTTCGGTGTGTGGCTCCCCGGCGCCGGGGATGGCGGGCGGCCCGTCCTCCTCGGACGCGCTCTCGGGCGCATAGGGGTTCCCGAGGACGTTACGAGCCATGTCGAACAACGACGCCGCGTCGGCATCGTCGGCCGTCACCTCTCCGCCCCACAGGGACCGGCCCCGTCCGGTGACCTGCGTCATGATCGACTCGCTCATCCGCTCGAACAGACCCTGGAGCTCGGCCCGCTCGTGCCCCCGGGGCACGCGCAGCCAGCACATCACGACCGCCTGCATCACACCGGCGGCGGCGGGGAACAACCAGATGACCCGGTAATCGCCGGTCACGTCGACGACCCAGGCGGCCAGGAACGAGAAAGCCACGGCGAAGAGGCTGAAAGGGGCGACCAACTTGCCCAGCAACTCGCCCATGCCGCCCGAACGGGGCAGCAGCTGCAGGAGCATGGGGGCGAGCGAGATGACGAAGGCGGTGAACAGCGGCGCCCCCACGAAGGCGAGGACCACCGTCTGCCAGATGTGGGTGGTGGTGAACTGCACCAGTGACACCACCGTGCCGGCGACCGGGGTGAACACCGCCACCTGCTTGCGCGAGAGACAGCGACTGAGCAGATAGCCCATGCCCAGACCGAACATGACCACGGGGACGCCGCTGATGTATCCGGCCACCGTCTGGACGTTGGCCCCCGCGTGCTGCACCTTCTCGAAGTAGACGATGGCCAGGTAGCCGGTGGCGCTCAGTCCCGACCAGAAGACGAGGATGCCGGCGACGAGGACCCGGGCGTTCGGCCCGGACATGATCTCGGCCACCTCGAGGCGCCACGGACGCGCCGGAGTGCGACGCTCGGCATCGGCGGCGGCGCGCGCCGCCGGCGCTTCGCGCACGAGCAGCAACACGACCACGGCCACGATCATCATGAGGGCGCCCGCTTCGCGAAATGGCAGGTTCCACGTGGACGGGTTGTTCGCCTTCCAGGTGGCCACGACCGTTCCCTTGATGATGAGACTCACCAGCGCGCCGAGAATGCCGATGACGATCGTGGCCTTGATCGTCCTGCTCTTGCCGAAGGTCTCGGGAATGACGGCCACGTTGGTCAGACCGAAGATGACACTGGCCGTCTTCACCACCACGATGAGAGCAACCAAGACCCAGAAGCCCGATACCAGCGTGTAGGCCCATGTGCAGGCACCCATGAGGAAGAGACCGGCCGCCATGTACGGCGCCCGACGACCGGCGGCGCTCTTGGTGCGATCGCTGGCCCGGCCGAGGACCGGATAGGCGATCCAGCCCACGAAGCGGTTGGCCGTGAGGGCGAAGGTGATGGCCACCGCACTGGACACCCGGGACGACACGAGCAGCGTGAGCAGGACGCCCGAGACGGCCAGGTTGGCCCGGGGTCCGATGAGCCCCAGGGACAGACCGAGGAAACTGCGCACCCGCGGGGCGTCGATGCCGCTGTCGGCGGGCGTCGTCGTCATCTGCCCGTTATCGGCGTCGTCGGGGGGGAACCCAAGCCAGGCCCTCAGACGCGACGATCCCGTCGGCCCCCCGGCCCGGCCACCGGAGACGCTCATCCGTCGCGTTCGCCCAGTACTCCCCCGATTTGCCGGCGCACGGAGACGAACTCGGGCATGACGAAGTCCCGGCGCAACCAGTTGGCCCCGTCGACCACCAGGGTGTGCCCGGTGACGAAGGAGGCGAACGGTGAACAGAGCCACGTCACGGCCCAGCCCAGTTCATGCAGCCGCCCGAGCCGGCCGGCCGGGGACCGGCGGGCGTCGACATCCTCACCGTCGGGGCGAAGGGCCTGCAGATCGGCCCGCATGTCCTCGTGGGGGAACAGTCCCGGGGCCAGCGCGTTCACCCGGATGCCGTGGGGCGCCCACTCCACGGCCAGGGTCTTGGTGAGATTGCCGACGCCGGCCTTGGCGGCGGCGTTGTGGGCCATGCCCGGTCCCCCCGTGAAGGACTGGGTGGCCAGGATGTTGCAGACGGCCCCCGGTTCGCCGGCCGCCGTGCAGCGCCGGAAGAGCTCCTGCGAGCAGAAGAAGGTCCCGTCGAGCACGATCTGGGTCACCGCCCGCCAGCCGTTGGGCGAGAGATCCTCGGCCGGCACCGGGAAGTTGGCCGCCGCGTTGTTGACCAGCACCCGGGCCGGCCCGAGAGCCCGCTCGAGGGTGTCGAAGGCAGCGGCGATCTGCTCCGGCTGACGGATATCGGCCGCCGCGTGGGCGGCCCGGCCGCCGACGGCCTCGACGGCGGCCACCCCCGCCAGCCGGTGCTCCTCGCGCCGCGACATGATCCCCACGGCGGCACCGAGGCGGGCGAACTCCACGGCCAGGGCCTTGCCCAGACCCGTCCCTCCCCCGGTGACGATCACCGTGGTGCCGGCGTAGGTCCCCGCCGGGAGCATGAGGGTCCCCGCCGACGGCGGTTCGGGAAGCGCCACGCCCTACTTCCCCTCGAAGACGATGGGCTTCTTGGCCGCCTTGGCCGCGTACCCGGCGGGCATGTCGTCGGACACGAATTCGATCGAGGCGCTCATGGCGGCGAAGCGCATCGCCTCGGTCATGCCCCGATAGGCGAACGAGTCGATCGTGCGCTTGATGCTCTGGACCGCCAACGGTGCGTTGGCGGCGATCTCCCGGGCCACGGTCATGGCCGTCGCTGTGAGGTCCTCGGTGGAGGTGACCTCCTGCACGATACCGATGCGCTCGGCCGTGCGGGCGTCGATCCGCCGGCCCGTGTAGGCCAGGAGCTTGGCCCAGCCCGCCCCCACCTCGTGGGCCAGGCGCAGGTCGCCGCCGGCGTCGATGCTCACACCCACCTGGGCTTCGGGCAGGGCGAAGAGCGCGTCCTCGGCGGCGATGCGGATGTCGGCCATGAGCACGAGCTCGAACCCGAAGCCGAGGCAGTACCCCTGGACGGCGGCCACCACCGGTTGGGGGAGCTCGGCAAAGACCTTGAAGCGCTCATGGGCCCAGCGGATGCCCTCGTAGTAGTTGCGCGCCTTCTCGGCCGGGGAGCGCCCCGTGACCCGGTCCTCGGGCATCCCGAGGTCGATTCCAGCACAAAAGGCCCGGCCTTCGGCCCGCAGCACCACGGCCCGCACCCGTTCGTCGAAGCGGATCTGATCGGCCCGTGCTCCCAGCTGCCGGGTCGACTCCCAGCTCCAGGCGTTGAGCTTGTCGGGATGATTGAGGGTCAGGACGGCGATGTCGTCCTCGACCACCAGGTCGAGAAGCCATTCGTCTTCGGCCACGACGGGGGAGGTCCTGAACATTGCAGCTCCGATCTGGCGCAGCGACGACCTGCACCACGCCGGGTCTGACGAGTCGTCAGTATTCCATGACGGCGGCATCGGGGCACGGCGCGCCGATCAGTGGTGGAAGCCCGTCCGCTCCTGGTCCGAGAGACCGCCGCGGCGCGTCAACCGTTCGACGCCGTTCTTCAGGTCGGCCAGGAACAGCACGGCCATGTCCTGGCTGAACCCGTTGCGCACCACGACCCGCAACACGGCCGTCTGGTCGATGGCCGGCGGCATCGTGTAAGCGGGGACGATCCACCCCCGCGTACGCAGCTCATCGGAGAGGTCGTAGACGCTGAACCCGCCCGGGTCGGTCAACCGGAAGGCGAAGGCCGGGATGTCCCCGCCGCGCGACAGCAGAGTGAACGGCCCGACCTCTTCTATGGCACCGGACAACCAGGTCGCCGTGGCCCGGCTGGCCGCCTGCACGGCGGTGAACCCGTCTGTGCCGAGCCGCAGGAAGTTGTAGTACTGCCCGACCACCTGTGCTCCGGGACGGGAGAAGTTCAACGTGAAGGTGGGCATCTCGCCGCCGAGGTAGTCGACCTGGAACACGAGCTCGTCCGGCAGCGCCGACGAGTCGCGCCACAGCGCCCAGCCCACCCCCGGATAGACGAGCCCGAATTTGTGTCCCGAGGCGTTGATCGACTGCACCCGTTCGAGCCGGAAGTCCCACACCAGGTCGGGATCGAGGAAGGGGGCGATGAACCCCCCCGAGGCGGCGTCGACATGGACGGCGATGTCGAGGCCCTTGCTCGACTGCAGCTCGTCGAGGGCTCCGGCGATCTCCTTCACCGGCTCGTAACTCCCGTCATAGGTCGACCCCAGAATGGCCACCACGCCGATCGTGTTCTCGTCGCAGTGGGCCACGGCCGTCTCGGCGCTCAGGTAGGGAGTGGCCGCGCTCACGGGAACGAGCCTGGCCTCCACGTCGAAGTACCGGCAGAACTTCTCCCAACACACCTGGGCGTTGGCCCCGAGAACGAGGTTCGGCCCCGCCCCGTCGCCCCTCGCATGCGAGGTCCGGGCCCGCCACCGGTGCAGCAGGGCCAAGCCCGCCAGCATGCAGGCCTCGCTCGACCCTGTCGTCGAGCAACCCGTCGCATCCCCGTCCTCCGGCGCGTGCCACAGGTGGGCGATCATGTTGACGCAGCGTCGCTCGAGCTCGGCCGTCTGCGGGTACTCGTCCTTGTCGATCATGTTCTTGGCCGAGCACTCGGCGAACAGCAGCTCGGCCTCCGGCTCCATCCACGTCGTCACGAACGTGGCCAGATTGAGGCGCACGGCGCCGTCCAACAAGAGCTCGTCGTGGCAGACCTGATAGGCGATCCCCGGAGGCATCCCCTTGTCCGAGAGCCGCAGCTTGGGGACGTCGCCCACCAAGCCGAACTGGGTGAACTGCGGCCGGATGCTCACGACGTCGTCGTCGGCCTCCGAGGGGTCGTGGGTATGCAGGGGCATGTCCTCACCGTATGTCCGGTACCGGACAGGATGTGCCAGAAAGGATGTGCCCGTGCTCGTTCTCGACGACGCCGATGTGAGAGCCGTTCTCGACCGTGACACCTTGATCGAGGTCGTGGCGGCCGCACTGGCCGAGCTGAGCGCGGGCACGGCCTCGGTTCCCCCACGGGTGGCGGCCACCGTGGCCGACAGCGGCGCGCTGCTCGCCGCCATGCCCGGCAACCTGTCGGACCGGGGCGTCCTCGGATCCAAGCTCGTGAGCATCTTCCCCGGCAATGCCGCCACCGCCCGGCCCACCCACCAGGCCGTCGTCGTCCTCTTCGATCCGGCCACCGGCGCCCCCGAGGCTCTGATCGACGCCACCGCCCTCACCGCCGAGCGGACGGCGGCGGCCTCGGCCGTGGCCACACGGCTCCTTGCCCTTCCGGAGGCGACCGTCCTCGCCGTCCTCGGCACCGGACCGCAGGCCCGGGCCCACGCCCTCACCGTGTCCCGGGTCTGTCCGTCACTGGCCGAGATCCGGATCGCCGGGCGGACCATGGCCAAGGCCGTGGCCCTCGCTCAAGAGCTCGGTTCTCTCCTGGCCGTGCCCGTGCGGGCGGTGGAGAGCTTCGCCGACGCATCGGCGGGGGCGGCCGTGATCTGCTCGGCCACCCACTCGCCTGATCCCGTCGTGCGCCATGAGTGGCTGTCACCCGGCATCCACCTGAACTCGGTGGGCTTCAACATCGACGGCCGGGAGGTCGATGCCGCCACCGTGGCCAGCGCCCTGGTCGTCGTCGAATCCCGGACCTCGGCCCTGGCCCCGGTGCCGGCCGGGGCCAACGACCTCCTCTGGCCCCTCCGCGACGGTCTCATCGGCCCCGACCACATCCACACCGAGCTCGGTGAACTGGTCCTCGGCACCAAACCCGGACGGGTTTCGCCCGATCAGCTCACCCTGTTCAAGTCGGTCGGCGTGGCCGCCGAGGACCTGGCCGCCGCCTCCCTCGTGCTCGTCGCCGCCCGGGCCCGGGGCGTGGGCCGCTCGCTCGACTTTTAACATAGGATTCCCTACGCAACTTGAGAACCGCCCTGTCTCGAGATGCGGCCTGTCGAGGTGAAGTGAGGAGGTGGTGTGGCCCGGACCCAATCAGAGCGCAAGGCCGACACCCGTGAGCGCCTGCTCTCGGCCGCCGCCCAGCTCTTCGCCGACCACGGCATCGACGCCGTCTCCGTCGACGTCGTGGCCGAGGCCGCCGGCCGGACCTCGGGGGCCGTCTACGACCACTTCGGATCCAAGCAGGGCATGCTCCTGGCCCTGTTGGACGAGTGGGAGCAGTCCCTCGTCACCGTCATCGCCGCCGAGTTCGAGCTGGCCGCCGGCGTGGGCGACCGCCTGCGGGCCGTGGCCGCCAACCTGATCGCCCACCCCTCCGAGGAGACCCGCCGCCTGCTCCTGCTCGAACAGGAGCTCTGGCTGCGCGCCGCGCGCGACCCCGAGGTGGCCGTGGCCCTGCGCCTGCGGGCCACCGAGGCCCACGCCAGCATGGCCCGCGGCTTTGCCGCCTGGATGGCCGACGGCATCATCGAACCCGTGGCCTCCCCCGACTCCCTGGCCACCGTCTTCCGCGCTCTCGTGGTCGGCCTCGAGATGCAGAACCGCATCCACCCCGGCGCCATGGACATCGACACCGTGACGGCCGCCCTCGCTTCTGTCCTCAACGTCGAGGTCGCAGGAGTCGAGGTCCCATCCACTCACCGACGCACCACCGCACCGATCTAAAAACCAAAAGAATTCCCTCACCAACAGGCTTCATTCACAAACAGAGACAGGAGACATCCGTGCGCACCGACCTAGCCGAACGCCTGGGCATCGAATTCCCCATCTTCGCCTTCACCCACTGCCGCGACGTGGTGGCGGCGGTGTCCAACGCCGGTGGCTTCGGGGTCCTCGGCGCCATCGGCTTCTCCCCCGAGCAGCTCGAGCTCGAGCTCAAATGGCTCGACGAGCACTGCCCCGACACCGTCTACGGCGTCGACATCGTCATCCCCGGCAAATACGAGGGCATGGGCGAGCTCGACCCCGTGAAGCTCGAGGCCCAGCTCCAGTCCATGGTCCCCGACGACCACCGCCGCTTCGCCCGCTCCATCCTCGACGACCACGGCATCCCCGAGACCCCCGCCGACCAGCAGCGCTCCGGGATGATGGGTTGGACCGAGGCCACCGGCAAGCCCCTGCTCGAGGTGGCCCTGCGCCACGACAAGGTCCGCCTCATCGCCAACGCCCTCGGCACCCCCCCGGCCGACGTCATCGCCCAGGTGAAGGCGTCCGGACGGCTCATCGGGGCCCTGGCCGGCTCGGTCAAGCATGCGTTGCACCACAAGGAGGCCGGCCTCGACTTCATCGTCTGCCAGGGCACCGAAGGCGGTGGCCACACCGGTGAGATCGGATCCCTTGTGCTCTGGCCCGAGGTCATCGATGCCGTCTCCCCCCTGCCTGTGCTCGCCGCCGGCGGTGTCGGCACCGGTCGCCAGATCGTGGCCGCCCTGGCCATGGGCGCCCAGGGCGTCTGGACCGGCACCCTGTGGCTGACCGTCGAGGAGGCCGAGACCGCCCCCGGACAGCTCAAGTCCCTTCTCGACGCTAAGTCCTCCGACACCATCCGCTCGAAGTCCTACACCGGCAAGCCCTGCCGCATGTTGAAGAACGACTGGACCGAAGCCTGGGCCCGCGAGGACACCCCCGACCCCCTCCCCATGCCCCTGCAGATGATGGTGGCCATCGACGCCGTCGGTTCCGGCCACCGCTTCCCGGCCCAGTCGAAAGACGTCGCCTTCAACCCCTGCGGCCAGATCATCGGCCGCGCCACCCGGGTCCGCAAGGCCCGCGACGTCATCTACGAGCTCGTCGAGGAGTACGTCGAGGTCGTCGACCGCCTAGCCGACATGGCCAAGGTCTGACCGTCTTGCCGGACTGACCGGCACCACTTTCACGCCTGACCGCCGCCTCCGAAGCGTCGCCGACCGACCGCCCCTTGGGGTCGCGGGCGGCGCCGTCCACCATTGACGCCGGGGAAGCGGGGCGTCAGAGAGCGGCGTCCCCCGCGGTCCCGAACGGTGCCCACCCGCCGGTGGGGAGGGGGTGCAGTGACACGTTCGGTCCCCGGACCGTGGCCACCACCGATCTGGTGATGCTCCTCCTCGGCGCGTCCCTCGTCGGGCGCCCTCTGGCTTCGCCTCCGGACAAACCATCAAGGTCTCCCCCCATTCCGGTCTGCAAACCGGCAACACCATCTCCGTGAAGGGGTCCGGATTCACCGCAGCTCGAACGGAGTCGTCCTCGAGGGCAACAATGCCCCCGGCGAGCCCGCCACCGTCATTCAGATCCCACGGCCTGAACCACGCCGATTGCCGTCGGCTGCACCGAGCCCGTGGCCGCCACCACCTCCCGCGGGAGCAATCTTGGCGGGATCGGGCTGACGATCGAGACCGGAACCCTCGGGCCTGGGAGTCCGGCACCGACAGCTCCGGCAACCCGGCCGCCGATCTCGCGGTGACCGACTCGGCCGGCGACCACATCACGGTGCCGATCAGCTTCGATCTCGGGTAACCGTCATACGCGCCACGACCCCCGCGCCTACGCAGGGATCGTGGGTCCGCGGGTCCTCGCTTTCCCATTTCTTCGACACCCCGCATCGAGAGCTTGAGCGCTGCCGGACCGGTGCACACACCGGCGCCCAACGGCCGGGCCATGATGAGCCGGTGCCCGACGACGACCAACCGCTCGACCTCCGATCGATCAGAGACCGGCTCGACCTCGTGGACCGGCGCCTGGTCGACGTTCTCGGTGAACGGGCGCGCCTCATCTCCGAGGTCATCGGTTTCAAACGCGCCCACGCGATGAAGGTCGTCGACCGGGCCCGGGAGGACGAGATGCTCGAGAGGATCGGGGCCATTGCTGCCGGGGGCGACCTCGACCCCCGGATCGCCCGGCAGGTGCTCCGCTCCGTGATCGACGCCTTCACCCTCCTCGAGGTCGAGCAGCTCGGGCCCGATTCCTGACCCGGCCGGGCAGGCGTCGGGCGTCGGGCAGTCAGCTGTAAGAGCGGGGGCGGTCACCGGTAGCAGCTCGGCCGTAACGGTGTGGACCACCGTCTCCTTCTTGGCGCGGACCAAGACAAAGGGTGTCCTCTCGTCCTCCAAGGAGGTCGGCACTGTGGCGAAGAGGTCCAAACCCTCATCGGAGCGGGAATCGTCCTCATCACCGTCCTCGGCGGCGCCGTGATCGGCGGTCCCGCCGGCGCCCGCTCGGCGCTCACCCCGGTGGGACCGAAGCAGAGCTTCGTCGGCCTCGTCAACCGTCATTCGAACAGTGCCACCGTCCAGGTGCTCTGTCCGGGACCGCTCCGCCAGAACCAGACCGGCAAACCCGTGGCCGGCCGGACGGTCGGCATCGCCACCCCATCGACCGTGTCCACCGCCCCCGGCTTCACCGGGACACGGGCCCATTCCATCATGGCCGAGTTCACCCCCACCCCCACCGTCGGCCCCACCACCGACGAGACCTTCACCGTCTACGGCAGTCTGCCCATCCCCACGTCCGTGCAACTTCCCTGCACCGGGACCGCCACGTTCTCTTCACGCCCATGCCCACGAGCAAGACGGCTCGCACCACCCGCGTGCCCGTCACGTTTCGGGCCACCTGCGGGTCGCCGGCCTGTCCCGTCGACAGCAGGGATCCGGCCCGCACCTGAGGCGTCCCCTCGGGCGAGAGACCGCGCACCGCTGTTGCTATCGGACGGGCACCTTCACGATGTCGGGCGCAGCGGAGACGACGCTGTCGAGAGGGGCCCGTGTCTTGTCGGCCACGGTGACCGCACCGACCGCTGATGACTGGTGTTCCAGGAGGTCGAACGGCCGGTCCTCCCCCGACATCTCCTCGAGGCTCCGGCCCGACGGTTCAGGAAGGATCAACGTCACCAGGAATCCCGCGACGGCCGAGGCACTGGCCACCAGCAGCATGCCCCGGAGTCCGATCGACTTCTCCAGAACCGGTACGAGAAAGACCCCGGCGAAGGCGCCCAGTTTGCCGATGCCGGCGGCAATCCCGTGTCCCGTGGTCCGCATGCTCACCGGGAACAACTCTGAAGGCATGACGAACGTCGTCATGTTGGGCCCGAACTCGATGAAGAAGTAACTCAGCCCGAAGATCAGCAGGAACGGCGCCACCACGGTCGTGAGGGTCGAAAAAGCCCCGAGGACCAGGAACGTCACCGCCATCACCGAGAAGCCGATCAGTTGCAGCCTTCGGTGACCGATCCGGTCCATCTTCACGATGGCCAACAGGTAGCCGGGCACGGCGAACACGATGAACATGGCCAGCGTCCACGCCAGGTTCGTCATCAGCGTGGCATGGGGCGAGACGTCCTTCAAGATGACCGGAAGAGACAATGTGTTGCCGTAGTAGGCGTAGTCGAAGAGGAACCACGAAGCGGCGGTGCCGAAGATGAGAGTGAGGGTCCTCTTGTCGGAGAAGAACCGAACCAGTCCCATTCGGGTCACCGACTCCGGGTCCGGTTCTGCCGACGCGTTCACGACACCATCGGAGAAGCGGGACAGCTGCTCGGCGGCGCGGGCGGCCTTTCCCTGCACGCGGGCTTGGAAACGCGGCGACTCGGGCATCTTGGCCCGCAGGTAGACGACGGCAGCGGCCGGGACAGCTCCGATACCGAGCAGCAACCGCCAGGTGAGGTCGTGGCTGACCCCTGAGGCCAGCAGGATGAGCCCCACCAGGGGCCCGACAATGAGGCCGACGGCCTGCATGGAGAAGACCAGGCCGACGAGCCGGCCCCGATCGGCCCGGTTGGCGTATTCGCTCATGAGGACGGCCGATACCGGATAGTCGCCGCCGATGCCGAGACCGAGGACGAAGCGAGCGACCACCAGCCACAGGAAGTCCGGCGACAGCGACGAGGCGATGGCCCCGATGACCATGATGACGGCGACCGTGCAGTAGACGCTCTTACGTCCGAGGATGTCAGCGATCCGTCCGAAGACAAAGGCACCGATGAAAGCGGCCAGGATGGTCGAGCCCGCCACCCAGCTCGTCTGGTTCGTCGACAGGTGCCACTGGGTCTTCACGAAGGCCGCCACCGTGCCGATCACGAACAAGTCGTAGGCGTCGGTGAAGAACCCCATGCCCGAGATCACGACGGCTCGATGATGGAAACGGCTCCGCGGGGCTTCGTTGAGCATGTCACTGACGCTGCGTCCGGTCACCGGTCCCGTGGGCGGCACAACCACGCCGGTCGTGCCTACCGTCGAAGGGACAGCCGTCCGCCCCTCCGGTGCGATGCTCATCCCGCCTCCCGCTGACGCGTCATCATTGTCACCCCTGATCCTTCATGGGCCATGTGACCAAAAGGCATCCTGAGGGTTACCGGAAGGCAAACCGCAGGTGAACGTTAGGGAATCTGGAACGAACAGGCACTCCGGCGAATAGGCGTTCAGGCGCCCCGATCAGTCCCGCAGTGAGCATCGTCGCCGGGCAGCGTCGCCCAAGCCGTTCACAGCCGGCGCCACTATTGACCCATGGATCGGCCATGAGTAGGAATAGCCCGATCCCAACACACACGACATTCGAGGACCTTCTGGCCGAGGGTGCCTCGGTCCCCCTCGAGGGATGGGATTTCTCCTGGTTCGAGGGCCGGGCCACCGAAGAGCGTCCCCCCTGGGGCTACGCCCGGATGATGGCCGGACGCATGGAGACCGCATCGGCCGCCCTCGACATCCAGACCGGCGGCGGCGAGGTGCTGGCCACGGTCCGGCGCCCACCCGCCGTGCTGGCGGCGACCGAGTCCTGGCCCCCCAACGTCGAGCGCGCCCGTCGGAACCTGCGCCCGCTTTTGGCCACGGTCGTCCAAGTGGCCGACGATGCCGGTCTTCCCTTCGCCACGTCCTGCTTCGATCTCGTCGTCAGCCGGCACCCCGTCGCCACCAACTGGCCCGAGATCGCGCGTGTGCTCAAATCCGGCGGCACCTATCTCTCCCAGCAGGTCGGGGCCGGGTCCGTGCGCGAGCTCACCGACTTCATGATGGGACAGCAACCGGTGAGCAGACACCGTCGCCCCGAACGAGCCGTGGCAGCCGCCTCCGCCGTCGGTCTGGAGGTGGTCGACCTGCGGCAGGCGACGCTACGGATGGAGTTCAACGACGTCGCCGCCGTCGTGCACTTCCTGCGGAAGGTCATCTGGATCGTCCCCGGTTTCAGCGTCGAGCGCTACCGCGCCCGGTTGCTCGCGCTCCACGACCGGATCGAGGACCGGGGCCCCTTCGTGGCCCACTCCGAGCGCTTCCTCATCGAGGCACGCAGACCGGCCTGATGCCCCCGTCGTGAAGGTCACCATCCCCGTCGACTCGTCTATGGCCTACCGCTGGGATCAGCCCCGGCCGGCGACCTCAGTGGCGCACCGGTAGCCGCTGCGCAGTCCGCCCTCGATGTAGCCCTGGAAATCGACCGACGTCTGCTCGCCGGCGAAATGCAGGTTCCCTTCGCGTTGGCCCTGGATGCCGTTGAAGCCGGTGTACTGCCCCACCTTCAGGTAGGAGTATGCGCCCAGGATATGGGGGTCACCCGGTGACCAGACATAGAACGACTGCCCGTTGTAGGCCTGTTTCACTCCAGGGAACAGCCGGTCCCATCCGTCGAGATACTCCTGCACCATGACATCGGGAGCCGGGCCGACATACGAGGTGAGTTCATAGCGCGTACCCCACCTCTGGCCGTCGCGACCACCGGGCAGAGCGGCCAGGATCCCGGACGGACCGGCCTGATAGATGGTCGGATCCCATCCGCCCTGGACGACTCCATCGCAAAACACGTTTCCCGAACGGTGTTCGGCATTCCATACCCGGGTATCGAACTGCAAGAACAGCTTCGAGTTGGTCCCGAGCGGTTCCTCTTGCACGGCCCGTCGGTGCAGCTCTGATATCGAGACTCCGTCGAGGTCGACGCTCTTGAGCGTGGTGAACGGCATGGCCAACACAACATGGTCGGCGGCGATGTCCTGGGTGGAGGCACCGTTCTGGAAGGTACAGGTGAAGCCACCGCTCCCCTCGCTCCGCACGGCCACGAGCCGCTGATCCAGATGGACGGCGTCCTCGGGAAGCCGCTCGACCAGGCCGGAGATCAGCTGGTCGTTGCCCTCGTGGATATGCCATTTCTCGTTGGCCCCGGCCAGCTGCGGCTGGGCGTGGGGCTGGACGCTGTTGCTACGGGTGTCGTCCTGGCCGAGTAGGTAGACGAGGTTGAGAGCCGACTGCTCGTCGGCCGGACCGCCGAATTCGTCGAGCACGGCGGCCACGCAGACCGAAGCGAAGTCGGAGTTGATCCCTCCGGGGACGTAGCCGTCGAGCCACTCGACCACGGACATCTGGTCGAAGCGCCGGCCCCATTCGGTACTGGCGTTGTACAAGGTCGGCCACGGTGCCTTGGTGAAGGCGGCGTCGTGGAAGAGCTGCCACCCCCAGTCGTGCCAGTCCTGGTCGAGCGACGCCTGCGGCCATGAGTGGCCGCCGAAGCGCATCGTCTCCTGCAAAGGGTGTGTCCCGGGCGGATACTTGTCGGCGTTGTCGAGGGTGAGCCCGAAGCTCCGGGCCAGCTCCAGGGTGGCCGTGTGCTCGGGGTTGATGAACTCGGCATGCTGCTCGACGAGCTGCCCGTCGCCGAAGTAACCCCGCAGTGTTCTGATCCGACCGCCAGGGACAATGTCGTACTCGTAGAGATCAGCCCGGATCCCGTGGCGGATCCACAAGCGATAGGCGCACCCGAGCCCGGCGATCCCGGCACCGACGATCACGACGCTCCCGGTACCTCTCTTGCGTCGGCGCGGTGATGCGGTCACCGGTCCGGCCACGACGCCGGGAAGGGCGATGGCCGTCGCCGCCGCTCCCGCGCCCATGAGAAAGCGTCGCCGCGATACCGATGGCCCGAGGGCTTCAGTCGCTTCGTCGACCCCGCAACCGGTGCTGCGGGCGTAGGTCGAGACGGCCTGAGCACGGCGAATGGCCGCCGCCGCCCCGCTCGGACCCCATGTCCGCACCGCTATTCGCCGCCTCTTGGTTGGCCCATGCGTGTCACCGCCCGTCCGCCTGGCCAGAAGCATTGCCCGCCTGGGAGACCGAGACAAGCGAGATCAGCCGGCCGAGGATGCCCATTGAGGGGGGCGGTCCTCCATTTGCCGAGCTTGCTGAGCTGCGCCGATACACGAAGTGGGGTCCACGGACCCCGCCCCAGGGAATCGTTGACAGCGTCATGGCCAACTCGCACGCTCTTGGCGACGGCTGAGGGCACCACACGACCGGGCACGGACTAGCTGTCGGGGGTGGCATTGAGGTTCAAGGAGCTGGGGTCTCCTGTTGTCGCGTGTGCTGCGCGTGAGGGTGCCCCTGCTTCTACAGGGGAAGTACTTAGCGTGTGGTCGCGAGGCCCAGGAGGGGGACGACCAAAATGAGAAGTCGCTGTCGAAATACACCGACAGCATCTCGGCGATCACGTCGAGCGCGGCGAACACGACGACGACAACCGGGAAGAAGCCTTCTTCCTGTTCGACGCTGTCCACGCCAAGCAAGACAACCCAAAGCGTGACCATCGACTGGAACACCGGCGCCACTTCGACGGCCAAGGACAAGTTGACGTTGGCCTCGGGATCGGCACCGTTGGCCGGGCGGCTCTCCCCGGAACATTCGCCAAGGACAAGTTCACGGGCCCGGCCCCATTCTCACCCGGTGCCGGGCAAAACTGCGTCTCTACACCTGTCACATCCGTCACGATCTCGGGCACTGTCGCGCTCTCGTAGACGGCAGTCGCCGGTCGTCCGCTTGTGACCGGGTTAGCGACGTCGGTTCGATAGGCGGGCGGAGATCTGATGGAGCTTCGTCAGATCTCCGCCTTGTCTGATGGGACGACCGGTGTCTCACTGAAGACAGCGCCACGATCGGGGAAGGGATCGCTCCCGAGGTCGTCTCGGGCCGTCCATTCGCCTCGTAGTCCCTTGTGCGCTCAGCCCACTGTGGTTGTGGTCGGCGGGGTGGTGATCGTGGCTCCCGGCGGCAGCTGGAACAACGAGGCGGCCGGCGACGCTGAATAGCTCTTGATCTCGAAACTGGTGGCGTCCGAGGCCACCTTTACATAGCCCAGGATGCCTTGAACGGTGCTGCAGATCGTGCTCGTCCCGGCCACCCCCGGAGCGACGAAGTCCACGCACTGCATGTTGAAGCCGTTCACCGTCATGGTCGACGACGTCACCTTGTCGCCGGCGAGACCGGCGGCCAGGGAGAATTCCTTCAGGAACCCGACCCAATGGGACGGGGTGTAGAAATCGAAGATCTTGTTCTCGGCGGCGGAGCTGGCGGTTCCCAGCTTTTCGCAGGTCCATGTCGAGCTCGGCGACGACGGAGGAGTGCAGGAATACTCACCCGATGAGTTGACCACGATGTCGGCGGTGGGCCCGCTCGAACCCGATGGAGTGTCCGTGAAGGTGAGCCCCGTGGGAGGCTGAACGGCGTATACGATCGTCGCCGGCGACGCGCCGGTAGTCGAGTACGTCGCTTCGAATGTCGCCGACTCGCCCGACTGCACCTTGCTCGTGAAGGCGTCGATGGTCGACTTGTTCCCCTCCACATCCTGCTCGACTTTCTTGACCTTGGTCACGATCGAGCAGCCGGTGACGCCGACGCCGCCCACGACGAGAGCGACGGCAACGAACCCCACCATGGATCGACGGCGCAGCGGCGCAACAGTCCGGCTCGATTGTGTGGCCCGGCCTTCAACATCAGTGGCGATAGGCACCGGCGGAGTCTATGACGACAATGGGTCATTTTCATTGACCATCAGCGCGCCGATCCCCTTCACCGTCGACCGAAATGAAGATCGAGCTCGTTGGCGTAGCGCATACCGAGCGTGTCGCCGTGCTCGGCCAGCCACTGCGACACCCGCACCGTGCCCGTCGCCGGGGCATCGGAGTCGGCCAAGCCTGCGGCCATGGAGCGGCACTCGTCCGGCGTGAGGAGCACGTCGTGCATCACCGCACCGAGCACCTTCGACATGAGGAGCAGTGCCGGCGCCGGGACTCGGACGATACGGGCCCGGCTACCCACGGCGTCACGGATCTGCAGGACGAGCTCCGCGAACGTGGGTCGCTCGGGGCCCACGGCGTCGACGATGCGATCGTCGGGCCAGGCGGCCGCCTCGAGAGCCAGAGCGGCCAGGTCGTCAACGTGGGTGGGCCGCACCCGGTAGTCACCACTGCCTCCCACGCCGAAGACGGGCAGGCGTCGCAGAAGCCACGCCATGTTGTTGAGCAGGACCCCGCTGTCGTCGAAGAGAACCGACGGGCGAAGCGATGCATAAGGAAGGCCGATCTCCGCCAAGGCCCTTTCGACGAGCGCCTTCCCCCGGAAGTACGGGTACGGCGAGGCGCCTGAAGGATGGAGGATCGAGACGTGGACGATCTTGCGCACACCGGCCCGCTTGGCCGCCTGGAACAAGGCTCGGGAGTTCTCCACCGCCAAGGCGTGGTCGACACCGCCATGGGCGAAACGGACCCAATAGGTGTTGTAGAGAGTCGTCGCCCCCGTGAGCGAGGCTGCCAGTCCGGCGGGGTCGTCGAAGTCGAGCGGGCGTGCCTCGATGTCGTCTCGGCCTGAGCCGCGCTCGGGATGCCCCGTGAGGGTGCGGACCTGGCGACCCGCCAGCTGCAGACGACGGGCGATGGCGCCACCCGAATAGCTGAACGCGCCGGTGACGACGTCGAGGCCCGTGTCATCGTTGTCGGCGGCCGGCCCGGTGTCGGCGGCCGGCCCTGTGTCGGTAGTGGTGCCTGTGACACTCATGCTTCCTCCTCAAGTGTTTCCTTCGACGGACGCGCTGCAGATGCCTTCGAACCGGTGACCAGATCGGCCAGCATGGCCAGCTGCCGGGCCCGCTCGAACAGGGCCAACGCCGGCTGGCGATCCCCGTCAAGGTGGGAGAGCAGCTCCAGCCCCAGATAGAGAGCCACGACGGCGTGGGCGATCTCGGTCGGCGCCACCACACCAGCCAGCGGCAAGTCGCCGAGGGTCTGGTCCAAGGCCACCACCGCGAATTGTGTCCACGGCGCCATCCGGGCCTTCACCTCGGCGCCCAGCCCCGGCGTCGACGTCGATCCGGCGATCATCTCCACGAGCAGAGCGGCGTCCCCGGTGTCGAGGTCCTCACTGAAGACCCGAGCGGCCAACTCCACCAACTCGCTGGGGCGGTGCACACCGGCCAAAGCCTCCTCGTAGCGCTGCCGGCGTTGATCGCTCACCTCGTCGAGAGCCGCCAGCAAGAGGTTCACCACCGAGCCGAAGTGGTAGAAGACGAGACCCTGATTGCAGCCCGCCCTCTCGGCGATGGTGCGCGCCGTGGCAGCGGCGAAACCCTGGTGTCGAAGGACATCGACCGTCGCTTCCACCAAGACCCGGCGGGTGTCGGTCGAGCGTTGCGTGGGCCGGCTGGCGGTTCCCGATCTCGTCACGGCCCACCTCCAGATTGAGCATATGCTTTGAGCACTTGCTCAAATCATATGCCCTCCCCGTCTCGGGGGCAAGACAGCGACCGAAAGAAGCCCAGGGCCCGAGGGCCGGATGGAGCCGACGTTCCTCGGCGCGTCGAGTGCCGCCTTCACCACTGACGGCTCGCCGTTCGCCATGTTCTTCCACCCGTCATCCATCTCAAGGACGACCCGGCCTATTCGACGCTGGCCCACCGGCGTGCGGTTGCTGCTGATCACGTTGCCGCTGATCGATTGGGGCCGGTCCGTGGCCGCCACCGGTGCCGGACGACTCAGTCGCCAGGTACCGCGCTCGTGCGACGAGTTCCGGGGTTCATCGCCGCCAGCTTCGACGGCACTTCGAACAACCTCCCTGTCGTCACCGGTATTCTCGCCCCGATCGGCGCAGTTCTCGCTCTGCCTGTCGTCCGCAGCAAGGATCTCGTAGCGCCGCGTCCGGGGTGACCTGAACATGTCGACAGCGCCACCGTCTGTGAGGCCAGCAGTGTCCGGCCCGATATGCGCCTGAGATTCTCGGGTGTGAGAAGACTCGTCCGGCCGGGACGGGGCCTCCTCATCGACCTCACGCCCCTGCGAGAGTCGCGGGACTTCAGGGCCCTCATCAGCGGACAGTTGGTGTCCGTCCTCGGCACCCAACTGACGGCGGTGGCCGTGCCGTACCAGGTGTATCACCTCACCCGTTCGTCCCTCGACGTCGGGCTGGTGTCCCTTACGGCGCTGTTTCCCTTGGTCCTCGGGTCGCTGATCGGCGGGTCCGTGGCCGACGTCGTCGACCGTCGTCGACTTTTAATCCTGGTCGAGCTGTTGATGGCGGCGTCGAGCGCGGGCCTGGCCGTCAACGCCGACCTCGGTCCGTCACTGTGGCCGTTGTTCGTCTTCCCCGCCCTGACGGCGGGGCTGAGCGGCTTCGACAGTTCGTCGCGCACGGCCATGATCCCGAACCTGGTCCGGCGCTCGGAGGTCTCCACCGCCAACGCCATGTTCCAGGCCCTGTTCCAGCTGGGTTCGGTCGTGGGTCCGGCTGCGGCCGGTCTTCTCCTAGCCGGCGCCGGGGTGCGCTTCGTCTACTGGATGGACGTGGCCAGCTTCGGGGCGTCGCTCATCGCCGTGTTCCTCATTTCCCCACAGCGACCGATCGGTGGCGGCCACCGACCCGGTCTGCGCTCGATCGCCGAAGGTCTGCGCTTCGTACGCGGACGCCAAGCCATTCAGGGCGCCTACCTGATCGACATCAACGCCATGGTGTTCGGAATGCCGCGCGCCCTGTTCCCGGCACTCGCCGCCACTGTCTTTCGCGGCGGCCCCTCCACCGTCGGATTTCTCTACGCCGCACCCGGAGCGGGGGCTCTCATCGGCGCCCTCACGAGCGGCTGGGTCAACCGGATCCGACGCCAGGGCCGGGCCGTGATCATCGCCGTCATTATCTGGGGCCTCGCCATCGCCGGCTTCGGTCTGGTGGCCTGGCTGCCGGCCGCCCTCGTGCTGCTGGCCGTGGCCGGGTGGGCCGACGTCATCTCGGCGGTCTTCCGCAACACCATCATCCAGCTGTCGGTGCCTGATGCCCTGCGGGGACGGCTGGCCGGCCTCCAGACGGCCGTCGTCACCGGTGGACCTCGCCTGGGTGATCTCGAAGCCGGGGCGGTGGCCACCGGTTTCGGCGACGCCGTCTCCGTCGTTTCGGGAGGCCTGGCATGCGTCGTGGGCGCCCTGGTTTTGGCCCGCCTCCTCCCCCGTTTCCGGCACCAGGAGACGACAGCGACGTCGGCATCCTCCTCCGAGGGGACGCCACCGGACATGCCCGGATAACAGGTCGTCAGGCGACCAGCAGAATGGGCTCAGACCAACAGACGTACTCCGTCACTGCCGTATTCGGCGACACTGCATTCGACGCAGGATTCGTTTCCCGCGGTCAATCGGCACTCAAGCGCTTTGTCGCTCCTCCCGCATTACTCGAATGCGGTGGAAGAAGAGTACGGCCACCGCTATCACGGCCAGCACGGCCAGCAGGTATCCAGCATCGCTAAACGCCTTCAGCACATGGTTGTAGCTGGATCCGAGGGCAAAACCCAGGCTGGACAACGCCGTGCACCAGATCGCGCAACCAATGACGGTGAAGGCCACGAACTTCCCGATGGCCATCTCCCCCAATCCGGCGGCGAAGGACACGAACGAGCGGAGCAGCGGGATGAAGCGGCCGAATAGGACCAGCGGCTCGCCGCGGCGGGCGAACCACGCCTCGGCCCCGTCAAGGTCCTTGTGGGTGAGCAGTACGTACTTGCCGAACCGATCGACCAAGGCGCGTCCGCCGTAATAGCCGATGAGGTAGCCGGCCAAAGAGCCCAGCAACTCGGCCAAAGTGGCCAGGACAATAACGACGACCAGATTGAGGTGGTGAGGCTCGTTCGGGATTTGGCCGCTGGCCAGCACCCCGCCATAGATGATGGCCAGCTCTGCGCCCACCGGTAGGCCCATGGCCGAGATGAAGCTGAGGGCGAAGACCGCGACGTAGCCCCAGGTTTCGAGAAAGTGCTCCATGACTCACCTCCGATCGGGCGATCTCCCTGGCAGCTGGTCACACGCCCCCAGCACAAGGCCCCCCAAATCTATGTCCAATCAACCTTACGGAGTCATGAAGTTGGGCCTGTCGATCCTCAGGCGTTGGGTGATGAGGCCGGTGGACGGACAAGCGATTCTGGCACGCCGATAGCTAAAAGGGCATACCGCGCTAGCGTGAAGGCGTGGGTACGAGCGGCGAATTCGGCTCATGGCGCCACCTGTCGGGCCGATTCTTCACCGCCCTTATGCCTATGGGTCCAGCACCAGCCGATGAGTCCTGGGCGCTGGACAACATGCTCGACGGCGAGCGAGCACTTTGGCGCCGCATGTCGAGACCCGACCGTCGCCACGCCGTAGGAGTGGCTCGGGACACCATTCGACTTCTCGGTTGCGACCGAGCGCGACGAGAAGTCATCGCCGCGGCGCTTCTACACGATGTCGGCAAGGTCGAGTCATCGTTCGGAACGTTCTCTCGCGTCGGGGTCACTTTCGCGGCCTTGGCTGTCGGCCGGTCCCGGTTGCTGCGCTGGGCTGGCGATCCTTCGGGAAGTGGGCGTCCGTCCCGGCGAGCTCGAATTGGGCTGTATCTGACGCACGATCGCTTGGGCGTCAAGCTACTTGAGCGGGCCGGCAGCCAGGCACTGACGGTTTCTTGGGCCGGGGAACACCACTTGGCACCCGAGCTGTGGACCGTCGACGCCACCATCGGCGCCGCCCTCAAGGCCGCCGATGGAGACTGACTCCTCCGCTTAGCGTTCTTCCGGCGAGTGCGAGACAGGGCATCCTCAACGTACCGTTCCACGTCCCCGTGCCCGAGGAACTTTCTGAACACGACCGCACGGGATCGCCAGCGCTGGACAACACAGCGTGGGTCGCACATCAACATGGGCTCATCGAGGAGTCGATCAATCGTCTCGACCAAACTCCTCGACGTTCGAGCGAAGCTCTCGCAATTCTTGCCGAACGAGAACGGGAGATCCCTGGCGAAGTGGCGCGGGGCTGGTCGAATGGCGATTCGGGTGCCGAGCTGCACATCAGTTCGGCGACCGCTCAGACGCACGTCGGCCAATGCTAGGAAGCTCACAGCAACCTCACAGCGGTATCACAACGATCGACCTCATACTGGCGGCATGCACGAAAACATCCACCTCGGCACGATCGGTCGAACCCGTGTGGGCTTGAACTGGAGTGTCGTGGTCATAGTGGCGTTCATCGCCTCCGCTCTGGCGACGGGTGCCTTTCCCGACGCGGCCCCAGGATTCGGCGCCGGTGTCTACTGGACGGCGGCGCTCGTCACGGCCGTCCTGTTCTTGTTGAGCCTCCTCGGTCATGAGCTGTCCCACGCCGTGGTAGCGCGTAGAAGAGGCGTCAATGTGGACGGTATCGTCCTGTGGGCACTCGGCGGGGTCGCCAAGCTGAACGGCGATGCTCCCGACGCCCTATCGGAACTGCGCATCGCGATCGCTGGCCCCGTGGCGAGCGTCGCATTCGCGGGAGGGTTCGCCCTCTCGGCGTTTGCTCTCAGCGCGCTCGGTGCCTCGGCCCTCGTCGTGACCACCTTCTTGTGGCTCGCTGAGATGAATGTCGTACTGGCGCTGTTCAACCTCCTCCCGGCGTACCCTCTCGATGGAGGACGAGTACTGCGCGCCGGACTATGGCACCACTGGGACGACCGCCTGCGAGCGACAGACGCAGCGGTGGGCGTCGGCGGTTTCTTCGGCACGATGCTCATAGGGCTCGGCGTCTTCGCCTTTCTCTTCAGCCCGGCGTTTGCGCTCAATGGCATATGGCTCGCCCTCATCGGATGGTTCATCCTCGGTTCGAGCCGCCAGGAACGGGGTGCAGTGCGCATCACGTCGTCGCTCGATGGACTGCGCGTCGACGACGCGATGCACCCGGTCGCCGGGATCGCCCCGGCCTACGCCACACTCGAGGACCTCCTCGAGCAGTACATGCGCCCGGGACACCTCGATCGCTGCCCGCTTGTGGACTTCAATGGCGCGATCGCTGGACTCGTGAGCTTGGACCAGCTGGGCCGTGTTTCGACCGAGCACTGGCGCTCCACGAGGGCATCCGATATCGCATGGCCAATGGCGAGTCTCGCTCAGAGCGACCCGGGCGCTGCACTCGCTCCTGTTGTCGCTCAGCTCTCGTCTGTACCGAGCCACTGTGCGCTCGTATTCGAGGACGGACGGCTTGTCGGAACCGTGACGCCTCGCGACATCGAGCAGGTCTTGCGTTCGCCGACGGTATTTCGCCGTCAATCAAACGAACCCTTGGCGACAGCCTCCGGCAGGTAGCTGCAGCTACAAATCGTCTGCCCGCAACACCGGCCGTCAACGCGACACCCACGTAGATCAACGGCTCAGTGAGGGATTTAGTGACCGGACGGGACCGCCGGTGACCGCTCATTTCCGGTCAACGCGCTGCGGACCGCCCACGAAACGGGTTTATCACGCACCCGTGACCGCCGCCGATGTCGCCGGCCCGGCATGATTGATTGCGCGTGAGTCCACCAAGAGCGGTCAGCCGACGGCCCTGGGCTGGATCCGGCCGGGATAATCGGTCCCTCTTGGACGTGACGCCGCGAACGGCGGTGATATCTCCCCGTCTGCCCGACCCTTGTTGCTCGCCCTACGGCAAAGTGAAACGTCCCCGATTTCATCGGCACCGGCGCCGTCTCGGTGAAGACCGATCCTGGCCCGAGAGATTCCGGGGATTAGTTTTGGGCTTTGGACTTGTTCAGGGTCACGGCGGCGCGAACGAGAGTCTTCAACGCCTTCTCGTCTATCTTCTCGCCCTCGTGGAAGTCGATGGCACGCCTTGTGTTCCCGTCAAGACTGGAGTTGAAGAGGCCCGAAGGATCCTTCAGAGCCGCCCCTTTGGCGAAGGTCATCTTCACGACGTTCTTGTAAGTCTCGCCTGTGCAGATCAATCCGTCGTGCGACCACACCGGAACCCCTCTCCATTTCCACTCCTCGACGACTTCGGG